>Ga0209196_1001817_pt1 | contig 14509 bp, 8 predicted proteins | sample COGITO_mtgs_1105_5_FD_184801 | JGI IMG/M metagenome (GOLD analysis project Ga0209196, IMG submission 184801) | Pelagic marine microbial communities from North Sea - COGITO_mtgs_110509 (SPAdes) (version 2) | ecosystem: Environmental > Aquatic > Marine > Epipelagic ... | reverse complement strand
ATATCTCAGATCCTACTAAGAATAGTTCCGCATATTCCGTAGTGTCGTTTTTAATTTGCATTTCAGCATAGTAGCCTTTAAGCCCACTAGTATTAACGTTTGCTGTTTTACTAAATAGTATAAAGCTAGTTAATGTAGGTCTTATCTGGGAAGGATCTATGTCAGCTGTAATCGTATAAGTGGTTACGGCAGTTATTAATCCTATCAATACTATTTCCACCCCGTTTATATCGTTTGTATAATACGCGGTATCGCCTACTTGTACAGATACGTTTAATGGTTGGGGGAATGTTAATGTTATTTCGTCCATGCTTAATTGTTTATTAAATCAATACGTTGTCTAAATCTAATGTACTCGTTTTGGATATTGAACCAGGGGTATTAACATTGACAACAACAGTAGCTGTTAATGTAGCGGGAGATGATAAATTATTTACCTCAAATGTCTGACTTACCATGGTGTAGTTAAAGTCCTGTGGAGGCACTGCTGGATCTTGCCCCGTCCAGGCTAGCGCCGGGGGTGGATTATTTGCTACCGTGAAGGTACTCGTAGAGGTTGCGGTGACAGTGTATATCACTTGCTGCGGTATAGAATAAGGCAAATAATACCTAACAGCTGTAGCTCCAGGAGTAATAGCGGCGTTTGTACTAGTAAATACTAAGCCTAAACTTGCCTGCCCATATTGATTTATAGACGGAGTAGATGTTTGTCCATTAGCGGTGTTAAAGCTAGTTGCTAAATCGCCAGTGAGCGCAAAATTGTATGTTCTATTTACATTTGTAGTTGCGGGAAATACAACATTCACAACAGCTTGTCCTGTAGCATCTATAGTGCCGGAAGTATTAACTATGTTTACATTTCCAGGAGTATAAACACACTGCAAGTCCCAGTTAGCGCCTGTTATTCCGTATATTGTGAACGCTCTTGTTTCTCCCCCTTGAGCTATTACATTTTGAGTATTAAATTGATAGCCTGTTATCTTTACGGGAGGGTTATAATATTGTACAGCGTTGGCTGTTAAGGTCAGGGTATCCCCAGAAACATTGGCTGCAGGAAATTTATAAGAAACAGAAAATGTTACCTGCACAAGCCTGTTTTCAGAATCAAAAGATTCAGTACTTGTTACCGTGTAATCTTTTCTACTGCCTTGGCTTATTGAAAGAGTCGGCGTGGTTGCAAAGTAATACCCAGCTAAAGCTACAACAGCTTGAGTAAATACTGTTGTGGTAGTGTCCCATGTTCCGCTGGAGCTAAAACTTAAAGGCAAATCTCCTGCAGCAGGCATAGATACGTTAGTTATGCCTCCGCTTTCTGCGGTTCCCGTTATGATTATCGGTGTTTCTGAAGCATAGCCTTGAATACAAAGAGATATAAGCACGTTTATACTAGGCATTACACTAGGCGAATCGTAGGTTATAACACAATCTACATTCAACCCATTTTGAGTAAAAACAACACTACTCACATACGTAGGTAAAGGGGTTATTGGAGAAAAATTAGCTGCGATTATAGTATAACCTGCATCTGGGGTTATTGTTAATAAAACAGAAGGATTTGCTATTGTCCAATCCGTTCCTGCTGTTTCAGAAAAACTTACTACGTTTACTGTAAAATTATCAAAATGCCATAATATTTTTTTAAGAGAAAGGTATTACTATACCCATGGTTGCTGTAGGACTACTCAAATTTCCACACCAAGCTTTCACAACAAAAACCCCGCAACTGCCTTGAAACCCTGAGGTAGGCGTATATGTAAAACTTCCTGTCGTTAAATCTAAAGTCAAGCCAGATGGATTTTCTAATAGATTATTTTCTAGCGTGAAATATATACCTGTAGAGCATGTGTTACTTTGCTGGATAGTATGGCTCACAGTTTGATTTTCTATTCCTGGGAACGTTTGCTTAGCAAGCACCGGAGCAGTGGGTATAGTCGAACAATTCGGATCTATCTTATTTGTAACCTGAAATTCTGTTTGAATTGGGCCAGCTATAACTGTAGCTCTTCCAATACCTTGAACGTTAAACTCGCTAGAATCTACATTAGTGTTGCAATTTGTTGTAAAAAAAGTATCAAGACCCTTTATATAATTAAAGTACTTACCTTCTTTCTTTATGAACTCTTTGATTTTACCTTCTTGCAAGTCTGTAACAATAGATTCCGCAAACCAACCTTTAGTCCTAACCGAAGAGGTAGGCGTTAATCGCTGTGCCTGCACCTCGGCTAAAGAGTATTCCTGAAGGCTAGCCCCTACTCTGTAAATATATTCTCTTGATTTTGTGCCGCTATAGTTAAGAGTTTTATACCCTTTTACTACGGCTGGGTTTTCGTTGAATATAGTGGTAAATGAACTATAATGGTATGCCTGTGTTGTTCCAATGCTATCAGGGCCTACGCCGTAAAAAGTATTTCTCTTTTCATTTATACCATGCTCCCATATTCTACCGCCCTTGAATGTATAATATAAATTATCTAAATACGCTCCAGCTTCTGGTATGTATGTTTTTCTTGATGTGAATCCGTTAATAGCTTCCTTGTATGAAACAGTTGTTGTAGTAGTAGGTAAAGAATTCACAAATTGATTGCAAAGAGGATCTTTATTTAGCCTGTCAAATTCTCCAGCTCCTAATGTTTGTTGCCAGTAAGGCGTTAAAGAATTTAATGTTATATTGTAGTTTCTTTTATCTGCGTCCCAAGATCCTATTATTTTATTATTTATACGTAGATTATCTGAAAAAAATGAGTGCATACCATAATCAGATAAATCTGTTATACCATCACCTGAAAGTCTGAGTACTGCTCCTCTAGCCGCATCAGTGTAATACATTCTAAATCCAAACTCAGCAAATGACTCGGGATTTTTAGCTATACCAAATTCACCTTGAAATGTTAATGTCTGTCCTAAAACTTCAGCATTAGAAGTTAAGTTAGTGCTACCGTCGGCATTAAACAAAGCATCTTTTTTAGCAAGTATTTTCATGGACTTGTTTTCACATAAAGTGATTAAGTCAGTGTCTCTTGTATGAAACTTTTGTATACTTCCGTATTCTGGGTTTAAATCTTTAGTAATGGACTCTGCCTGTATAAACTGGTTTAAGTTATTTACACCAGATATAGAGTTAAATATTTGTGAAAATATTATACCGCTGGATCTAATCTCTTCGTTATAAGGTTCATCTAAAGTAGCAGAAGCCTTAACACCATTTTCAATTGTAGGCTGGTTAAAATCGTCTCTAATGCGATCAGATTCAACCCCATTACCAAATGAATAACAGTTAGTAAACTCTAATGTGTGCGTTTGACCTGTATATTCTGAAGTTTTATAAACCTTAGGTACTTCCCAGTATATATCTAGCTCTGCTGCTTCTTTAGGCTCTGTTTCAAATATAGCTGGATTTGCGGTGGAAAAGCTATCGTCTTCTTCAGATAGCTCTATAAATTCAATACCCACATAAGAATTCGCCCAGTTATTTGGATCATTAGGAGCCCAGGGCTGAAGACCATTTTGAGTTCCTCCACCCGCTAAGTCTATTTGATCTGTTAAAGGGTTCCATTGTATACCGTTATTGCCTGGTAAATCCGCTACTCTGTAACTTAACGTCCAATTGGTCATTTGATTCGCGGTGTTTTCTCCTTCATTACCGTCCCAGATGTCCCCACAGTCACATTGATAAGTTAACCCTTGTTTTTCAACTGAACTATATACTCTATATATAGTGTCTTCAGGATCCGCCACAAGATTGCCCGCCTTTACAAATCTAAACAGGGTGTTGTTTTGTCTTAATTGCTGTAACAAATTAGGGTTACTGCCGGCAATACCGTTTTCTTCAGTACCCGGCCCTACTTCATTTTCGCAAAACCCAAACCCGCCGGCCCACGCTATATCTATTTTGTTCGCGCCTCCTTCAGTATAAATACCTTGCCCTGTAGGAATATATTGAGTACAACCCGTTGTTATTCGATTTATAAAAAGCCTTTCAGGAGAGTTTTGAGCATCAGGGGAAGGGTTTCTCCAAACGTTTTTCCACCAGGATGCTGAATTACTATTTCCTCCATTAAAGTTATATAAATATCCTAAAGCTTTTCTTAAGTAAGATGCGGTAGCCGTATTGCTGGCTTGAGCTATTTTTCTTCGAAGCAAATCGTCTTGAAAAACTTTTACAAAAAATCTACCTGTAAATTCAGGTTTATTTTGAGATTCTACTCTAATAATTTCTAATTGCAGATTATCTACTCTGGTAGGAAAACCAAAAGGCTCAGTAGACGTGAAATTCATATCAGGTCCAAATACCTCGCTGGAGTTAATTAGCACTTCCGCCGTTGTAGGCGAAGTAAACGATGCTATTTTATAGTATCTACTAATCGACAATCCCGACTTAACCCTCATTAATAGTCCCGATAAAGTTTTTGTTTCTTCTCCAAATTGATCATCAAACGCAGTTTTAGCGACTATAACTTTGTTTGCCCCTTCTATTGGGAAACCAGCTACTGTAAATTCGGTATCCATTGTTCCTAAAGAAATTTTTGTTTCTTTTAAATATGTAGGAGCTTCGTTCTCTATTGCAATAACCTTATACCTTGCTTGCTCTACAACGGGTTCTGAATTATCGTGTTCTTTTTTTAATATTAAAAAAGTTTCTTCGTCAACTTTATTTCTTTCTGCAGATGGAAATGAAAGCCAAAGATTACCATCTTCAGCATCGTAAAATCTATCAAGCGCTAAATTATAATACTCTCGGGAAGTTTCTTTTACGTAATACTTAAAATAAGGAAATTGCTTGTTTTGTTCGTAGTATGGTATTAAAGTTGGGTTATTATTATTGCCAGCTAGAGTAACTTGAAGCTTTGTAGATAAAGGGGCTTGCAGTTTTGGAACAATAATGGAAGCTGCTTTACTTGTAAATACAGGTGTTGTTCTACCGTATTTATCCATATAGGCTACCCCTATTTGATAAGTTCTTATTGATTTTACAGAAGGAGCAACTATTTTGCCTTCTATATTAACGGCCCCTCCTTGAGCCACGGTTGGTAGGCCAACTCTTTGGCTTACTGAAGATGCTTCAATATTGTTTTGAAAAAGCGAGCCGTCATTATTTAGCAGATTAAAATTTTGCGTATAATTCCCAAATAGCAATCTATTAGCAGTTATTTCCTGAGCTTTAGCTTTACGCGGCACATTATCAAATGGCCTTAATATTTGATTTGTATTAACAACCGATGTTATTATTTCTGTTGTTATATTAAAAAGCCCTATAATATTATTGCTGCTATCCTCTACGCTCCACTCGGGATCTTCATTTGTAAAAGTGTCTACTACATATACGTTGGCATTGTTAGTTGCCTTATAAAGTATGTCCACAGCTACGACATCAGGGTACTCTACAGCATTGGGAGTAAAATGAGATATACTAAGTTGCCTAACATTGTTAGTCATACCTAAGTTATACCCCTGGCTTGGAGAATAATTAAAATCACCCGGTATAAACGCGGGATTTGAAAAAGCAGAAAACGCGGAAATTTCGTTATTTTTGTATTTATACCTATAACCAAATCTCGCAAATTTCATTTCAAAAAACGGAGGGTCTTGCTCTAGCGTTACATCATATAATATTGGGTTTAAAGTAATACCCTCTGGCGCTGGTCCAACCGAAAGAATACTTACTATAGCCGTGCCGGCACCCACTCCTATAACTTTGACTCTTATTACAGCATCTATATCTAATGGGTTATTTTGAGCGTTAGTAAGAAGTAATATATTGTCAATAGCATATACTGGAGGAATATTGGAAGACCAAAACAACTGAACTTCAGTCCCTGCGGCAATAGGTTGTATGTCCCCTACAACAAGTTCATTATAAAACGCGAAAGTAGTTTGAGTATCCACGTTTGCGCCAGGCAAACCGTCCGGGCCTATTACACTATTAGAATACGCGGCCACAACAGGCGGCTGCAGCGGATACTTTTTTATTACAGTTATATCATCTTCAATAAAGTTTCTACCATATATTTGAGAATGCGTTACAAAATTAGGTGTAGAGTTTTTCCAATCTTCAATAAAAATCTTTTTTGGTTCTGTTTGATTATCTGTCCAAATCAAGATCCCTTCAATTACATTAATCCCAGTAATTAAATAATTTTCGCTAAAGTTTAATATGCCTTGCGTATCAACAAGTAAGGGTTTTGTTAACTTTGTCTTGTCATTGTAGTACGCTATTACACTAGTATTAGCGGAGGCTATAAACCAATATACATCATTAGAATTTTCGTCGGCTTTCGCTCCTACACAAACAGGAGTATTTAAGGCTGTAATATACTCAGCATTTAACCACTGATTATACGCATTGGTTTTAGGATTGTACATTTTATTGCGCAATTCTAAGTTACCTTTTATATTCTGGAAAGTACCAACTTGAGAGGTATCTGAAGATGCTAACTCTAAATTTAAGGCATCTCTATATTCTCCGTTAGGAACAAGTCTTTCGTCAAGATCCTTGTTCATTTTACCTGATGTAAACGTGTGTATTAACTCTGCCATTTAATTCTAGTGTTTAATCCATTTTGATTGATTTCTAAATACCTGAGCCATTAAATTAGTTTTTAGTTCTGACAATCTAATTTTAGCATTTCTTCTAGCTGCAGATGCAACTTTTTTAAACCTAGCCACAAGGTATTCTTGTACGTTAGATCTAGTTGATAGTATAGAGTAAGCTATATACTTCTCTATGGCATCCATAGCTAACTTGTGTACAGTCATATCCTCAATAGAGCCTAAACCATCACTTATATATTTAAGGGTCACTACGCGGCCTCTTATGTCAGAGCTAAATCTAATTACACCATTTAATTTATCTATATAAAATGTTCCATTTGCTTGTGCTTGCTGAGGGTTAATACCATATCTTCCGCCGTAAGCATATAGCGAAAGTAAATCCGGATTATTAGTTAAGTCCCAGTTACTTCCACCTGCCCCAGCTATAGGATAACTACTGTTAGCATTCCATCTTTTTAGCGTTTCTGATTCCGCTGCAAGAGGTATATTACCATTTTGATCAAAAGTGTATTCGTACGTGTTATCTTGTACGATAGCGTTCGGGTTACTTGTTAAGTCTGTTCTGTATATTATTCGCTCTATTCCAGACTTGTCTGTCCAGGATAACTTGGTATAGTTTACGTAATCCTGTGGCAATATCATGTATAAGCCCGGGGGCACTTCTATTTCTATTGCTTTATCCTGGGGCAATACATCAAAACTAAATTCTTGCACTGCTCGTTGTGCCCAATATGCAACGTCAGTCCTTTTTACTTTTGTTATAAGCTTGTCTTGCCCAACATAAGCAACTATAAAATTATTTATAATATCAGATATACTAACAAACTGATAATCACCGTAATTCTCGTCGTTACTATCCCATACACCGTCAGGTCCTAAGTAGTATTCTTCTGGAGTTTGATTTATCAATGCCATATATTATGCTTTTTCTTGTTGGTTAGTTTGTGCTTCTATTTGACTCGCTACCTGGTATAGTCCTATGTCTTTAACAACTAAGCCTGCGAATTCTAAAATTTTTATTACTAGCTCTGTTTCTTCTGATGGATGTAACTCAAAGTCAACCGCTTGGGTTGAATCGTATAATGCTTCTCCAAAAACCATTTGATATGCCCATTCTACTTTAGAAGGCTCTTTTATATAATTACACCTTACATTAGTAGTTAATAAAGAATCTCCATAAACTTTGTAACCATCTTCTGAGGCTACAAACACGGGTCTTGTATTTGTGGGTTTTGCGTAAGCCGATTGGTTTATATACAGAAATTCATTAAAGTTTATTCTTTCTGCTTCTATCGGTGTTGTTGTAGTAACAATTGTATTAGGTACAGGATATAATGATTTACTAGTAGTAACGTTGTTGTAAACTATTGTACCTATTCTGTATAGGTCAGCAGGAGGTGACCAATGTTCAGTAGCTGCATTATAAGTCATATCTGCATCTACTTCAAATATATTTATTTTTTCATTAAGCAAGTTAAGCATATCAGAAAACTCAGTGTCATTACCAGGTATTCTGCCAAACTGATTAATATCGTAAAAATATTGTTCGAATATATCTAACTGAGCTTGATTAGCAAATAGATTAAATTCTTGAGGAGTTACATAACCTCTTTGTTCTTTGTTGAGTATTGCTAACACTCTCTGATAAACAGTATCTACGCTTACAGCCATAATTTGTTTTTTATTTTATATAGTTATAGGCCACCTTTCAGCAGCCTATTACTATAAAGGTGACTAGTTTAGTCTTTTCTCAATTGCCTTGTATACCTCCATTCCTTCATCCGTTCTAAAGAAAGCAGATAAAGCAAAGTAAGGGTGTTCGTCAAATGGTACAGTCATTATCTTTCTTCCATTTACTCCGTAAGTAAACGTTCTTTGATCTTGAGATAATGCTATTATACCTTGTTCAACTGCTTTAGCTCCAAAGCTTCTTAATTGCGTATTTTCATCTTGAGCTAGTTGCAAGAATAAATTAGGATTTCTTTTTGCGAATATTAATAGATCTCTTTTTAACTCTGATGAAGATAATTCAGAAACTGCGCTACCCACTTCAACACGAAGTATAGCTTCAGCTTCATTTATATCTAAGCTTTTAGCTAGGTTTAATGCTTGCAATTCGAACTCAATCCAATCAACTTCATTACTAGCTTGCTCTGAAGGTTTGTATTCTTCATAAACGCCCCCTTTTAAAGCGGGGTGATATAAAGATAATAATTTTTGTAACACTACATTTTCTTTTGGTACTCGTAGCTTTCCATCTCTAAATACAATACGCCCTAACACCGCTTGCCCTTTTTGCTCTTCAACAAAGCAAGACTTTTGATTAGTAGCATATCTTATTTCTTTTTGGTAACCCTCTTTTTCGTCAAAATATAGTAATGATCTTTTAGCCGTATGATAAGTTGGTAACGTAAAAACTAAAGGGCTTGAGTTTATTAGTTCGTATAAACGATCTTTAATTACCCATTCATCTTTTTTTGGTACCGCTTTTTTAGGCATTTCTATTTTTGGTTGTACTTTTGTTTCAACCTCTTGCTGAGGAGCAACCTCAACTTTATTTGCTGTAGCTTTTTTAGCCATAATATAATATAATATAAATGTTAATAATGTATGACAATAGCCTCTTACTATTAATTATAATAAGCTACTGTCGCTAATAAGAGTAATAACTACCCCCGTAGATTCAACGAGGGTAATTACTACAATAAAATTACTATGCAGGTAGGTTTTTCAATAACACAAAGTTATTAGCTGCTTGAGTACACATAGTTCTTTCTGACAAGAAATGTACATTCATTGCATCTTGGTCACTTGTGTAGTTTCCACCAACTGATCCAGTCACCCATGATTTCAAACGTCTGTCATCAGCTTCTGAAGCTCTATAACGGATATGTAAGAATGGTCGTGAGATGTTCTGGCCTAATTGTTGATCATATACAGTAGATGTTCCTGCTGGAACAATTACTCCTGCTATATCTCCAATAAGTCCACGAGTTGTAGAATCGTTTAAGTATTTCCAGTCTGTCTTATAGAAATCGTAAGATCCTCTACGGAATCCTGAGAAGCCTAAGTTCAACGCCATTTCTTCAGAATTTTCAAATACACCATAAGATGTTCCTCCTGTTCCGTAAGAATTTTGAGCGGCTAACATATTATCAATACTCAATGCTGTAGCGCGATCTAAGAACATCATATTCTCTTCAATAGCACCTTGCTTATCAAGCTCTTGTAATATAGTGTCAAACTCTAAAAGCCCAGCTCCACCTGCCGCACCAAAATCAGGATCGTTAAATACCAATCCTCTTTCTTCTAGTGAGTCAAATAAACCTTGCATACCTTCTAAAGTAGCTCCTTGGTTGTCTATAATAGTACCGGCTGCGCTCTTAGCTTCAACCATAGACATTTCTAGGTAATCTTCAAAACGAATACGAGATTCATGCTCAGACTTTAGGTACCATAGGTATCCTCCAGTTCCAATTTCAGTAGTTACTTCTACCCATCCAATTTGAGCAACATCAGAACCATTTACAGAGTACTTGTCTCTTAAAATGATTGGCTTGTTACTGTAAGTTGTGAAAGAAGCGTCAATAGAATTACCTGCGTTTGCAGAGTTTTTCCCATATTCAGATCCATACACGAATAAGCTTACGTCTGTTGCCTCAGCTATAGCAGCTGGTAACTGGCCATTGGCAGTATCATATACTTCGATGTTGTAAGGTTGATTACCTCCAGCTAAAGTTCCTAAAGATTTCACAAAAGCTTTTACCGTTGTGTTTCCTTTAGCAACCACGATAGTCATGTTAGGTCCTAATAGTGGAACTTTCCCGTCTGCACCAGGAGAAGGCAAGCTTATTGTTTTAGCAGCCGCTGCTCCAGCAGTTGCTGTATCATAAGCAATGTGTAATCTTCCTTGTTCTGACCAAACTACTTGATCCGATGCCATAGGCATCTCTGCTCCGACCATACGTAAAAATCCAGTGATCGTTCTGTTTCCATAACGCTCAATTTCTTTTTCGTATACCTCAGGTAAAAATTGTTGTGTAAAATCCATGTCCGCTAGAGATAAATAGTTGTCCCCAAATAATCCCTTTACTGGACGTGGTGTTAAATGCGCTAAGTTGGCTAACGTAGCGGGTGATGTTGCAAATGCCATAATTTTTATTATTTAATGTTTCTAAAACTTTTTATTTTTAATTTTGAATCACTTCCCCCGGAATTAACAGATCTTACTGACCACCCATTCGGTGCTTTAACATCTTCGTGAACGCCTCTCGCGCCCATTTGTACGTTTTTCGAATTAGATATACTCGTTTTCATAGCGTCGGCTTTGCCTTGCTCATAAAAATGATTTGCAATAGAATCTGCATTCATAGCTGTAAACAATCCCTTGTGGTACCCCGCTGCATCTGACATTTGGTTATCTTTATCTAAGAACTTCTTGACAAAATTATTAATGTCACTTTGGGTTTCCTTAATAGTAGGAGCGTCTTTAACTTTAAAACGGAATTTTTTGTCTCCAACTTGATAATCAAAACCTTTGAAATCGTCGTTAAAAACACTTTCCGTTTTCTTTAAAAACGTTTGTGATTGTTTTTCAGCTAATTGAGTTGCTGCTTCGTTTTCTTTTGTATAGCGATTGAAAAAGTCTACCGCTTTCTTTTGTTCAGGAGCCAGCCTTGCGCCGCCTTTAATTTCCTGATAATATTTATCTTTTAATCCAGTAAGGTGGTTTTTAGCTTTTGCTAATTCCTCTCTTCTAGCTAGTTTTTTTCTTCGTATATCTCTTTCTTCGTCTAAGTCTTCATCATAAAGAAAGTTATCTTCCATCATAAAGTCTATGTCTTCTTCGTCTAGATGAGGTTTTGTATTAGCGTAGTATTCTCTTAACAGTTGAGATTCGTCTAAGTCGTCATAATTCTTATTAAGCTTAACATAGTCCTCAAGAGTCCCGCTTGTTTCATTCATAAAGTCAACAACCTTTTGAATGTTTTCAGGTAGTTCAACGCCGGTTTCTTTTTGTTCTTCTATAGCCTCAACTATATTGTCTTGCAAATCATCCGCTTGCTTCTGTACTTCTTCTTCTGTTATTTCCTCTATAGCGGATTCTACAGCATCAGGTACGGCAGTTTGTTCTTGCACTTCAACCACAGGTTCTTTTGCCTGTATTGGTTCCGGCACATCTTGCATTAGCTCCGGGGTATCTTGTGCAGGCTCCGCTAGCTTAGACATATCTAATTTAATTGTTCCCTCTTCGTCTACTGACATGGGATTTGTATCAACAACCTCTTCCTGAGGTGTTTCTACTTGCTCTGTATTTTCTGTTTGTTCTGACATGATAAAATATTATATAATTGTTATTACTATTATTACCTAGGATCGAACGCACCTAAGCCAAAACCTTGGCCCATTACGTCATTTCCTGCGGATTCAAAGTTTTTAGGTGGAGAATCATTCTTTCTTTGAGCAATCATCTCACTTTGCTGGGTACCTTGTATTCTAGTTCTTTGATCTTTACGATCTTCTATTTCTTTCTCTTTTGATTTAGCCCCGTCTACTTCTATACCTTTTAATTGCATATTGTATTGGAACTCTAATGCCATCAATTCTTTCTTAGCATTAACCTCGACGCTTATTCTTTTTTCTTCTATGCTTGCTTTAAGTTGCTCCAATTGCGCTTTAGTCTGGAACATAGCTTGATCTTTTTGTACTTCTGCTTGAGCCGCCACCTGTTGTGCTTGGGCGTTAGCCTGTGCTTGAGCTTGTATATTAGCTTGCTGTTCCGCTTGCAGTCTTTCCTGGCGTTTCTTTTGTTTGACTTTAAGCAATTGGTTTGCTAGCTTTATATTTTTAACTTCTCGTATGTCAATAGCATCAGATAAATCTATAGATCCTTGCTGTAAAGCAGTCTGAATATTGTTTTCAAGCATAGCGGATTCTTCTGCATCAGGCATTAGTTCTAGTGATATTCCAAAGTCGTGCATATACAAGTCTGACATTTCCTCCAGAATACCTACATTAAATTTACCTATTTTGGTTATAAACGCTTCTTTAGCTGGGTGATACTCTATTATATCTGATATTCTTAAAGATAAGCACTCGCAAAGTTCTCTTGTCAAATATAAACCTGAATCTAATATATGCCTTGTTGCAGTGTTTGAATTTGCTGCTGCTAATTTTTGCACCCCTACTAATGCTCTAGAGTCTGGCGTAGACCCGTCTCTCGCTTCATTTAATCCGGTTACATCCCTTATCATTTGCAGATAATAGTTGTAAGTTGCAATTAGTGTTTGTAGTTTTTGCCCTCCGCTTCCTGTTGGCACTTCCTGTATAGGCACTTTGCCAGGATTCATATCACCTTCCTGTGTAAATGATCTACCTATTATAGAACCTGTTTGAAAAAACATATTTAATGCTTCTTGCGGGTTGTAGTTTGTTCCGTTACCTAGGTCTACTTCATTGATACCATCTGCATCAAGGTATACCCCGTCAGGAATCATTCTTTGTAGTACTTGCTGTAATTTCAAGTGGGTTAATTGTACCATATCGGCAAACCCTGTACATTTACTTACTAATGATTCTATTTTGCCCTTATACATTCTAGGGGCGGTAATAGCGTAATTCATTTTAACCTTAGATACATCGCTTTTAGGGCGCATCATATTCTTTGCCATTTCCCACTTAAGCATTATATCCGTGCCAACAATCATAACACCTTCGTAAAGTACTTCAAGAGATCTTGACATTTTACCAAATTGCTCTTCTAGCATTTCTACCGGAGGATCAAATTGATCATCTCGCACTATTATTTTGCTTGCTCCTGTCGCGGTCTCTTTGACCTTATACACTTCGTTCATATAAGTCTTATAATTAAAATATAAAACCTGTATAACGTTTGAGTCTCTGTTATTGTTGTATTGATTGCTTACGGTCTGATCAAATACACCGTAATTTTGTGTTCCTTGTTGTTTAATTTTTTCTAACTGATCTTGAGTTAATTCGGGAAATTGTTTTTTAATTTCGTTTATTGGCACAAACTTAACTTCTCCGACATAGTATATATCCTGAAAATAAGGGTCCTCTGTATAAGAGTATACTAAATAAGCTGGATCAACGTAATCAACGGTTACTCCTTCTGATTCTGAAAAGTTATTTTTTACACACCCTATACCCAATGTTGCTAAATCTAAGTAGGTTCTTCTTTTTGTTAAGTCGTACCTATTCTCGTCAAGTAAAGTGTTAAGCGCGGTTTCTTCTGCTATTTCTATACCTTGCTTGTAAGTAAGTTGCATGTGTATGTCAAGCTCTTCTTGAGAGTCCGGTAAAGTTTCAGGTGGATTTTCAAAAAGATTAATACCAAAATTTTCTTGAGCAAAGTTATTTAATTCTTCTGTTTGCTTGTCTCTTATAACAGATTCCATATAAGCTGTCCTTTTGCTTACACCGTAAGGATCTTGGGAATAAGTAGTAATATCAAAAGATCTATCAGCAATGCCATTAACAACTATGTCAACAAACTTTGATAATATTGGAACCGGCTTCCAGTCTAAGTTTAAATAAGATAGATCACCGTTTATAGAAAGCTCGTCTTTGTATTTCTGTACAGGTTGCTCGCCTCTTGAGTATAACCTTAACGTATGAAAAGAATTTTGATTACTTCTGAAGCGAGTTACGCCTGAGTTGCTGCTAAACCATTCATTTTGAATCGCTCTACCAACTTGCAATCCGTAATCCTGAGAAACTTTCTCTTGATCACTTACCACTTGGCTAGGGAAAAAACTATTTGTTACGCTATTCGCCATATTATTTTTTTATTATTTTTGACATAGTGCCTTCATGGGAATATTTAGCAAACCGTAATTTAACAGGCTGTCTTTCTATTTTACCGTGAGGTCTATATAGGTCTTTGTTGCAAGCCATGATGGCTAGTCCTGAACTAATGGCTGCATCAAATTTTGTTCTA
>Ga0209196_1001815_pt1 | contig 14512 bp, 11 predicted proteins | sample COGITO_mtgs_1105_5_FD_184801 | JGI IMG/M metagenome (GOLD analysis project Ga0209196, IMG submission 184801) | Pelagic marine microbial communities from North Sea - COGITO_mtgs_110509 (SPAdes) (version 2) | ecosystem: Environmental > Aquatic > Marine > Epipelagic ... | reverse complement strand
CTCATGCAGACAACTCAGCAGAGAGTGCATTACCGGGTGTAGTTGTGGGTGTATTTTTAGATTCACCGTCAAGCAGTGCTGACAGTGATAATCATTATCACTATTTTAGCGCTCAAGAATTTTCTGGATTAACACTTGAGCAAGCGGTAGAGAAAATATAGTTTTATCTTTTCAATTTTTAATAAAAAACGGCTTTCTATTATTTATAGACAGCCGTTTTTTATAAAGTTAATGGCATTAACTTAAAACGACAAAGTGAAACCAAGACCCAGAACATCAATTTCAACATCAACATCATCTAAGTCATGCGTTTGGTATACGAGATTTAAATTAACCGCTTCGCTTAATGAAATATAAGCGCCGATGCCATAAAAAAGATCGCTTCCATCTTCACTTATTGATGCAGAACCAAAACCAGGCCTACTTAAACTAACGTCAGCATCCCATAAATTAAAACCAATTTCAGCATAAACACCCGCATTCGCCGAAACCGGCATTCCACCGATAACTGATAACTGAATAGCATCAGCCCCTGCTTTAATTAAAGTATCTTCTACCGACACATTTAGCTCACCAAAATCTTGGAAACCCAATTCAATAGAAAAGTTTTCGTTTATACGATAACCTGCTGCAATGCCAAATGAAGTATCAGTATCATTAATATCTACTCCGTTTAAACTGCCAAAATCAACATCAGCTCTCGTAAGATCAAGTGAACCGTAAAAACCTCCTTCTGCAAGAACACCTGCACTCATTAAAGTTGCAGCTGATGAAAGTAGTATAATAATTATTTTTTTCATTTTTTTCCCCATATAAATAACATCGAACATGATATATGGGCACCACAATAGTGCCCCTGCAAAAAAACACAAGTATAAATAACTCTGTCTTATTGTCCTTAATGCACATTAAAAAAATTTCAAAGCTTATCCCTCTAACTATTTTGCTATATTCTTTGTTTTTTCACTATCCATTTTCTGTATTCTCCAGCCTCCAGTCGATTAAATAACAACCAGCATCGAATGTTATTGAATAAAATAAACCCTATAACCTGACCCATAGAAAATACGTAACTCACTAACACTTGCACTTGCACGCTCACTCACTCACTCACTCACTCACTCACTCACAGGGTGATCATTGTGAAAACAACCCATTTAAAGCCTATCGATTCGCGCCAAAACATACGTTTTTTACGACGAGCCTTAAGGCTATTTAACCACTTTACAAAAATTTCAGTTTTCGAATTTCCATCATATATTACCTGCAGTCAACAGCTATTAGATTAAGAAAATATTAGCGTGGAATAAGCTGCCGTGACGTGGAACGAGATAAGATAAAGTTTGAATTTTAAAAAATAAACAAGTAACTCGTTATTGAAAATATTTAGACTTCAAGCATAAAAGTAACAGGTCCATCATTGACTAACGACACTTGCATATCGGCAGCAAACTGTCCTGTTTCAATTTTTAGCGATGACTTTTTTAATTGCTCAACGCATCGCTCATAGTAATCATTAGCAATGGCAGGATCAGCCGCACGAGAAAAGCCAGGCCTTAAACCTTTGTCTGTGTCTGCCGCTAAGGTGAATTGTGAAACAACTAAGAGTTCGCCCTGAATATCTTGGACGCTTAAATTCATTTTATTATTGTCGTCACTAAACATGCGGTAGTTTAATAACTTATGCGCCATTTTCTCAATGGCCTCAGGTTTGTCATGACTCTCTACTGCAAGCAGCACCAACAAACCTTGTTCAATGCTGCCAATCAATTGCTGATTAACGACAACATTGGCGGAGCGCACCCGCTGTATAAGCGCTTTCATTACTAAGCCTTTGCAGGGCGCGCTGCGCGCTTGCGTTCATGCTCAAGTAAAAATTTCTTTCTTACTCGAATACTTTCAGGCGTTACTTCTACTAATTCATCATCTTCAATAAATTCTAACGCTTGTTCTAAGGTATAACGAATAGGCGGCGAAAGAACCGTCGCTTCATCGGTACCCGAGGCACGTACGTTAGTTAACTGCTTAGCTTTAGTTGGGTTAACCGTTAAGTCATTACCACGACTATGAATACCCACAACCTGCCCTTCGTAGACATCCATATTGGCGTCTGTCATTAAGCGACCGCGACCTTGTAAATTAAACAAGGCATAAGCTAATGTTTTACCTTTAACATTACTAATTAATACGCCATTAGTACGCGACTGCACTTCGCCTACCTTCACTTCGCCGTAGTGATCAAAAATAGAGGTAAGAATACCTGAACCCGATGTCATGGTTAAAAATTCAGAACGGAAACCAATTAGGCCACGCGCAGGAATAATATAGTCAAGACGCACACGTCCTTTACCATCGGGAACCATATTTTTAAGGTCGCCTTTACGCACACCTAAGGCTTCCATTACTGAACCTTGATGCTGCTCTTCACAATCTACAACAACTGCTTCAAAGGGCTCTTCAATTTCGCCATCAACAATACGCTGAACTACTTCTGGTCGGCCCACGCTCATTTCAAAACCTTCACGACGCATGGTTTCAATTAATACTGACAAATGCAGCTCGCCACGACCCGACACAATAAATTTATCGGCCGACTCACCCGGCTCAACTTTTAATGCCACGTTATGTAAAAGCTCGCGGTCAAGACGCTCTTTAATATTACGACTCGTGACATACTTACCTTCAAGGCCCGCAAACGGCGAATCGTTTACTTGGAACGTCATCGATACGGTTGGCTCATCAACGGTTAGCTGCGGTAATGCTTCAACGGTTTCTGGTGAACATAAAGTGTCTGAAATATTTAATGCATCAATGCCCGTAATACAAACAATATCGCCTGCTGTCGCTTCTTCAACGGGTACGCGTTCAACACCCATATTGCCTAAGATTTCTAACACACGGCCTGGACGCGTTTTATTTCCTGAATCAATAACAGTGACTGGCGTGTTACGTGCAATTTTTCCGCGTGTCACACGGCCCACACCTATAACACCAACATAGCTTGAGTAATCCAATGCACTGATTTGCATTTGGAAAGGACCTTCAGGGTCAACTTGTGGTGGGTTTACATTATCAAGTATCAACTGCAAGAGCGGCGTCATATCGTCGCTCATATTGTCTTCTTCTAAACCGGCAATGCCATTTAACGCCGAGGCGTAAATAACCGGAAAGTCTAATTGCTCATCCGTTGCACCTAAGCGATCAAATAAATCAAACACTTGATCCATAACCCAATCGGCACGTGCACCCGGTCGGTCAATTTTGTTAATAACAACAATCGGGTTCAAACCACGCGCAAATGCTTTTTGAGTCACAAAGCGTGTTTGAGGCATTGGGCCATCAACCGCATCTACGAGTAACAATACTGAATCTACCATCGACAATACGCGCTCAACCTCACCACCGAAATCGGCGTGACCAGGGGTATCGACAATATTAATGTGGTGATCTTTCCAATTAATCGCCGTGTTTTTAGCAGTAATGGTTATGCCGCGCTCTTTTTCTTGATCGTTAGAATCCATTATGCGCTCAGTACCTTGATCGCGACGATCTAAGGTGCCAGATTGCTCTAGCAATTTATCAACCAAAGTGGTCTTACCGTGGTCAACGTGAGCAATAATTGCGATATTGCGCAGTTGTTTTGTTTTTAGTTGATCTGTCACTTGGAACTCCATCGAATACAGGTAGCCTACTAAGGCTGAGAATTGAGCAGCGCGCGATTATACACAAGCAATTAGCACAATAAAGTGTAAAGAAGCCGCCACAAGGCAATATTCCCGCTAGTTAAGCCTGCGATAAGTCGCTAAAATTTCTCGCAAATTGGCTAAACGCGTTTTTTTTGAGTGATACCGACGGCCAATAATCAGCAAGAGCTTCTGCAAGCCCTTGATAACTAACATATATCATCAAAAAAGAGCCTTTATGTCTGATTCAAAATCATCTTCGCATCCCATTTGGACTAACCGCTGGACTTATATACTCGCCACCACAGGCGCAGCCGTCGGTTTAGGTAATATCTGGAAGTTTCCTTATATTGCAGGTGAGAATGGCGGCGGGGCTTTTGTTCTTATGTATTTACTGTGCATCTTGCTTCTTGGCCTTCCTATTTTAATTGCCGAAGTGATGCTGGGTCGAAAAGGTCGTGCTAATCCTGTGCATGCCATGCTAGCTCAAGCAAAAAGCGCTGGTGTAAGTAAGGGCTGGTCATTTATCGGCATTATGGGTGTTGCCGCAGGCATCATGATATTGATGTATTACAGTGTTGTGGCTGGCTGGTCATTGGAATATGTTTTCCAAAGCGCCACTTCAAGTTATATGGGCAAAACACCTACCGATGTTGCTGCTGGCTTTGGCGTTTTTGCGCAAGACACTACTCGTCAACTGATTTGGCATACTCTGTTTATTACTGTTACGGCTTGTATTGTCGGCTTAGGTGTCACTCGCGGCATTGGTAATGCAGTCAATATACTTATGCCGATTCTCTTTTTGCTGTTGTTAATGCTGCTTTGGTACGCCTACAAAAATGGCGAATTTATGCGCGGCCTTACCTTTATGTTTTCAGCCGACTTTAGCAAGTTAAGCAGTGAATCATTGCTCACAGCAATGGGTCATGCGTTTTTTACACTTAGCCTAGGCATGGGTACGATTATGGTTTATGGATCTTATATGCCAGAAAGTCAATCCATTCCAGGTGCATCGGTAACCGTTGCCTTTTTAGATACCTTAATCGCATTAATTGCGGGCATGGCTATTTTTCCATTGGTATTTGCTAGCGGACTGGCACCTGGCTCTGGCCCCGGTTTATTATTTGAAACACTGCCTATCGCTTTTTCTGATATGTGGGGCGGCGCGTTTTTTGGTACGGGCTTCTTTGTGCTGGTTTCCATTGCAGCATTAAGCTCGTCTATTTCATTAATAGAACCCGGCATTGCTTGGTTAGAAAAACTAGGTATAACGCGTATAGCCGCAACCGTGGGCCTAGCCTTTTTATGTTGGATTGGTGGTGTTGCTAGCATCTTCTCTAGCGAAGTGTTTGATATACTCGACTTCATAACTGCCAACATCATGTTGCCGTTAGGCGGGCTATTAATTGCTGTATTTGTAGGCTGGAGGCTAGGTTACACCCGAGTTCGCAAAGAAGTTACTGGCGTAAACAATGGCCTATTTAATATTTGGTTTGTCATTCTGCGCTTTGTAACGCCTATTGGCGTTATCGTTGTATTCTACGAAAGCATTAAAGGATTGTTTGGAGCTTAGATATATTGACCTAAGCTCATTAGCGGCTTTAGGTCAAAACACCCAAAGACTATTCAGCCGCGCGGCAGCAATCTAACCAAGATTGTAAGCTGCGCGATTGGAATTTTTTCTTATGCGTCACAAAATAAAAATGCCGACTCATATCTTTATCTGTCACGGCTAACGGTACTAAACTGCCTCGCTTAAACGCATCAGATAAAGTAATACCCGATAGACAACCAATACCCAAACCTGCTTCCACTGCGCGCTTAATGGCCTCCGTGTGCTCCAACTCCAAATGCACTGTTAAATCATTTAACAATCCTTGCATGGCTCTATCAAAGGTTTGACGTGTGCCCGAACCTTGCTCGCGTAAAATCCATTGCGCCGCGACTAAATGCTCATCCGTTAATTGCTCAAGTTGGGCAAAGGGATGATCGGGCGCACAAAAAACCACAAGCTCATCGGCTCGCCACGGCTCCACTAATAAATCGGGATGAGAATACTCACCTTCAATTAAACCGATATCCAAATCAAAATTTAATACCTCTTCGGCAATATGCGCAGTGTTGGCAACGTGTAAGCGAATATCCACCGCAGGATACTCTTCTTTAAAGCGCGCAATAATCGGAATGGCAACATAGTTGCCAATGGTCAGCGTAGCGCCAACACTTAAACTGCCCGCGGCTTCGCGCTGCTCTAATGCGGCCTCCACTTCTAACGCTTCGCTCATTAGCGATTCGGCCATTGGCCTAATAGTATGACCGTGCGCATTGAGCTGTAGTCGCTTACCCACCCGATCAAACAACTGCGCATCATATCGCTGCTCAAGATCCCGTAACGCACCACTGGCCGCCGATTGCGACATCGATAAGCTGTCGGCCGCTCGGCTAATATTTTGATAATGCGCCGTCGCTAAGAACACTTGTAACTGGCGTAAAGTAAATCTCATTTTCTATTACTCACCTTAATGGTTATAGACAAAAGCTATTAATAATCGGTAAAGCCGATATATTATATCTTTATATCCCGTTATGCCTATAGATAAAAACACCGTACTATCACCTCAATTAAGTTAATAAGCCCCGAGGAAACGTCTATGTCAAACCTAATGACCGAAACAGTAACCGCCGTCCATCACTGGAATGACACACTATTTAGCTTTAAAACAACGCGCGATCCGGGCTTTCGCTTTAAGAATGGTCATTTCGTTATGCTAGGTCTTCCGCAGGATGGTAAGCCTTTAATGAGAGCTTATAGCATAGCGAGCGCTAACTACGAGGATGAATTAGAGTTCTTTAGCATTAAAGTAGAAGACGGTCCGCTAACTTCGAAGCTACAGCATTTAAAGATTGGCGATGAGCTCCTAGTCAGCAAAAAGCCAACCGGCACACTCATTACCGATCAAATGCTACCGGGCAAAAATTTATACTTAATTGGTACCGGCACTGGCTTAGCGCCGTTTATGAGCATTATCAAAGATTATGAAATCTATGAGCAATTCGACAATGTGATTCTCACCCACGGTGTGCGTTTCACTAATGAGTTGGCCTACAGTGATTACATAGAGAATGAATTACCTGAGCATGAATATTTCGGCGAGATGGTCAAAGATAAGCTGCATTACTATCCGGCAGTAACGCGTGAGGAATTTCGCAATACCGGCAGACTCACCGATTTAATGACCAGCGGAAAATTATTTGCCGATCTTGGCTTACCTTTACCCAACCCAAGAGATGATCGCTTTATGCTTTGTGGTAGCCCCAGCATGTTAAAAGATATGTGTGCTATTTTGGATGAGCGAGGCTTTTCTGAAGTCCGTAATGGCAAGCAAGGACATTACGTTATTGAGCGTGCGTTTGTTGAGAGTTAAGAGTTAAGAGTTGAGAATTAGGAATAGAGAATTAAGCGCTAATGACTCAGATCGGCACCGAGTATTGATGCAAACTCATGCGGTTGTTTATAGCGCTTAATTTGTTCAAAAAACGGTGTCGCTTCTGGGTAATGCATTTGCAGGTAAAACAACCATTGCTTAACGCGGTTACCCAAAAAGCGTAATGGATAAGCATCCTTAGTATCGTAGTAAAAGCGATTCAACAAATTCAGTATGTCACTCCAAACCAATGGCTGATAATCATTTTGATTATTATGCGCCTTAATTTGTAGGGCCAAATCGGGACAAGCCACTAAACCACGCCCCAGCATAAAATCATTACAGCCACTTTCTGCCTTACACTGCTGCCAGTCTTTTATATTCCAGATTTCGCCATTAGCGACAACAGGAATATTAATAGCGTCGACAATCTCGGCAATACACTTCCAATACGCCGGAGGCTTATAACCATCAGCTTTTGAGCGCGCATGAACACAGAGCTCATTCGCACCGGCATCCGTAATCGCATGAGCGTTTTCGAGATACAAATTGCGCTCTTCAAAACCTAAACGAATTTTTGCAGTCACTGGGGTTTGATTCGGCACCGCTGCACGAACGCTGCTCACAATATCGCTAACCAATGTAGGGCTTTTTAATAACACAGCCCCGCCCTTACTGTTGTTAACGGTTTTAGCCGGACAGCCAAAATTTAAATCAATCGCCGACGCACCTAAGGCCGCAGCTATTGCCGCGCTCTCTGCTAAGGTTTCAGGATTACTGCCCAACAACTGAACACGCACAGGCGTTCCGTTAGGCGAAGTACTAAGGCCTGTACGATTAAGCTCAGGGCAATCGCGTAATAGCGCTTTTTCAGAAATAGGTAAATCATTAACGCGCATAAACTCACTCACGCAAATATCGACACCGCCGATATCGCTATAAATGGTGCGGAAGTGGTGATCGATTACACCTTCCATCGGAGCTAAAAAAATACGCATGATATGACTGTATAAGTTAATTAAACGTTAGCCTAAGCTGTTATTACTAAAAACCTAGGCTAACACAAAACAGTCATTAACTAGTGGAGTTTTAGTCGCAGTCCTACGCTAGCACCAAAACCTAAGGTCTGATAACCCAATACTTCTTCGTACTGGTCATCTAACACATTGTCTAAGCGAATATAAAAATTCAACTGCTCAGTGGCACTGTAATTAGCGTTTAGATTCAGCAAAGTATATTTATCAAGGCTAACGGTTTCTGGCGCATCAGGCCACGGCGGAAAAAATACATCGGTCTGACCACCACTGTATTGAAGGTTAGCATTAAGCTGTAATTTATCGGCAGCCTGCCAAGCCATGGTTAAACTAGCACTATGGCGAGGGCGCCGGGTTTCATCAATATCTTGGCCGCTATTGCTATCAAACTCTACGGCATCGATATACGTATACGCTGCATCAATCGATAAACGATGACTCAAGGTTGATAAAACACTTAGCTCAACACCTTGGCGCTGACTACGACCTTCTTTATTGACTGCTGTAGAATTCCCTCCGCCAGCAGGCGCAAAACCATTAATCTCATTTTCAAGTTCTGCATTAAACACGGTAGCACCAAGATTAATATCACCATCCAGCAAGGCATGATCAATACCTAACTCCCAACTGGTAGACTCTTCAGGAATTAAATGAGGATTACCGACAAAGAACCCAAAGATAGCAAAGCGCTCGGTAAAGGTTGGGTTTTTAATTGCCGTACCCCATGCACCGCGTAAACGGGTTTGTTCAGAAGTTTGGTAGCTGGCTTCGAATCGTAGTGTTTCAGCACTATCAAACTCTGAGTTATCGTCATAGCGACCACTGGCTGCCAAAGTCAAACTATCAGTGACGTCAATACGGTATTCTAATGCCACACTATCCGTAGTGCGCGTTAAATCTTGACCCGCATTTTCACCGCTAAAATAGGGACCTGTTTGATTAAATCGTTCATCTTCATGCTCAAGTAATAATGATGCGCGCTGTGCACTATCATCCCAAAATAAAGAACCGACATATTGAAATTGATCCTTAGTAGCCGATGAGCTATTGCCTAATACACCGTCGGCAAAGTTATCGTTATTGTTTTCTGTCTGAGCAATCACAAGCTTATGTTTTAATCGACCATTGGCAGCATCGTAAAAGCCCTGCAAGCCGATGGTTGAATTACGAAATTCAGAAACTCTATTCCGATCCTCAATAAAACCATCAAAATCTGAGTCGTCGTCAAATGCACTCTTACCATCATTTTGACGCGCAACAAAAGACCATCGGACCTCATCATTAACCTGCCAACCAGCCGTTAGATTAACACTGGTATTTTTATGGCCATCTTTTTCATTGCCAGAACGAGAAATGTTTTCACCGTCAGAGACTAAGTGCGAAGCACCTAAGCGCATATCAAACTGCTGGCTTTTATGTCCAACACTAAAACCGTTTTTACGTGTTTTCCAACTGCCCGCTTCGGAATAAACGCTCGCAGCTAATAATTGATGCGCACGACGAGTAATAATATTTACCACTCCCGCAACGGCATCACTCCCATACATCGCACTTTGCGGTCCACGAATTACTTCAATGCGCTCAATATCACTGGCAGCTAAAGTACCCCAGTTAAGTTCATCACTTTGCGATGGATCATTAGCCTCAACCCCATCAATAAGCACTAGCAAATGATTCGCCTCAGAACCGCGCACACGAATCTGCGTGGCCGAACCTAATACGCCGCTACGACTCACCGCAAGGCCTGGCACATCACGTAATAAATCACTCACGGATAACGCCGCACGATTTTTTATTTGCTCGCTATTAATTATGGTTACCGCGTTTGCGGATTGGGAAATAGCAATAGGAATATGCGAAGCGCCAACAACAATCTCTTCCATTAACGAATTGGATTGCGCTTGCAAATTTAATGGAACAGTTAATAACAGCAATACAGCTGTAAAATTTATCGTTTTCATTTTAGCTCTCTTACACTCACACCCGAGCGTATAAAGTGAATAAAAACGGGGCGTAAAAGAGCGAATAAACAGGAGCTGTTAATAATTAATTATCAACAACCAACCATCGATCAGCACAAGACCACACCCCGTGGTTTGTCTGCATAGCGATAGGCTGGTCTCCGGACTCATAAGTGAGCTATTGCTTTTATTCGTATATAACAGCTGCTCTATTTGGCTACCTTCCCATGTAAAACTTACACAGTGGCATAACCTGCCAAACATTCTTATTTACCGTTGCGGGGGCAGTGTCGGGATAGCTTTACGACCAGGTTCTGGCCTAACGCACCGACTTCCCATTTCATCTTTTTTAAATAACTGTCAATTAAAAAAGAACCTATTGCCGAAGCAAGAGCCGATAATTTATTCTTCGATATGATTTATGTCAAACAGGAATACTAGAGGATAATAGCTAAAACTTTTTTCTTTAATTGGTGTCACGCTACGTAAGCGCTAACTTTTTTAGCGCTTACGTAGCGCCGGTAAAATAATACCTAACAAACATGAAGCTACAATTAATGTTGCACCCGACAATTTAGCTGCTGTCATTGGCTCATCAAGAAAGAAGTAACTCAACGCCATGGCAATAGGAATATACAAATAATAAAAAGCACTGACTAAGATGGAAGGAAGCTCAGTTGATACTTTTACCCACAATGTATGCGCTATTAATGTCGACACCACACCTAAAATAATTAGCAGCTGCCAATCATTGATGCTCAGCTGCCAATCTATTTGTGGCCAAAAAAATAAAAAGAACAGCCCAGCAAAGCTGAACTGCCCCCAGCTGCGTACCGTCGTTGAAAGATGATTAACCCTTTGATGCAAAAAAGGTAGTAAGGCATAGAGCAAGCCGCTAAACACACCGACAAGAAAAGCCTGTGTCACTTGATTCGCCATATCGGCTGAAGGGACAACAATAATACAGCCGCAAAAACATAGCAGTACCGCAAACACATCACTGAACTTTGGCCGCTGCGCACTGATCAGCCAGTTAATCCAAACCAGATGAATACCATAGGTGGTTAATGACAGCGCACCCAACGAGGGGGTGGAGTTTTTAATGGCGTAAAAGTAAGTCCACCAATGCAAACCAAAAATCATGCCTATAAACAGCAAATAAAACCAATCTTTGCTCGTCAGTCCTATAAAACTTTTATGCCATAGTAATAATGGTGTTAATACTACGCAGGCAATACCAACGCGAACCAAACCAATAGTGACTTCGTTCGCGGCAACGGAACTGACCAACACCGGCACCAACGCCATGGTGGCAACCGATATCAGTGCGGTAACAATTAATTGAGGGCTTATAGTCTTCATCGCGTCCGAAGACTACAGACTCAATTTGTGATTAGCAAGGCTGGCCCTCAGGCAGTCATAATCGTAAAAAAGTAATTTTATCCATTGAGCTAATAACTGAGTAGCTTTATGATTGCCTCACCATTTAGAGGTACCTGTGCTTAACATACTGCATAAAACCATAAGCCCCCGCCATTTGCGCCTAAGCCTTCTTGCTTGGATGCTGGTGTTTGTCTGTGGCCAAACACTCGCGGCTAATCATTTGCACCTTGATAGCCATGCCAGTGATGAAGTATGTGCTGTTTGTATTCACGCGCAAGATCACACTATTATTGATAATGGTAGTACTCACTCCACGGTCAGCACTGCCTATTATATTGAATTAAATTTTTATCCATCTATAAATCAAACGTCAGCACCCTCCTCTTATTTTAGTCGCGCACCACCTCAATCCTAACGATTTCTTATAGCTACTTACCCTGTTTGCTCTAGCAAACACTTTTATCTATCGTTAGGAGAATTAATAATGTGTAAAGCATTACTAAAATCGTTTTTGCCCATCAGTTTATCGCTAACTACAGCTGTCATGACTCCAATAGCAATAGCTGCAGAGCCCTTAATAGAAAACATTGTTGTTGTCGCTCACCCTTTATCAGGCGAGAGCTTATCGCAAGCCGTTGATATTCTTGAAGGTCTTGAATTGGAACGCAAAGCGACCACTAATATCGGCGCGACCCTAGCTAAACAGCCAGGCATTCACTCAGCACCATTTGGCAACGCTGTTGGCCGTCCTATTATTCATGGCCTTGGTGGTGCGCGCATAAAAATTATGGAAGATCGTATCGACACCTTAGATGTCTCTGTGACTAGTGGTGATCATGCAGTGAGTATCGAGCCTTTTATTGCTGAGCGTATTGAAGTGCTTAAAGGCGCTGGCACATTACTCTATGGCTCAGGTGCGATAGGCGGTGTTGTTGATATACATACAGGCCGTATTCCACATCATATACCGCAAAAATCAATTTCTGGTGGTGTAGAAACACGCTTTAATGATAACGATGAAGCCAATACCACATCAATAAAACTCAATGGCGGGAAAAATAGTTTTGCATGGCATCTTGATGCCACGCGAAAAGATAGCGATGACTATAAGATTACAGGCGATGCCGAATCAGCGCGACTGCATGCATTAGAGGAAGCTGAAGGTGGAGCTGATACCGATGAACATGAAGAGCATGAAGGTGATACTTTACCCGGTAGCGCTTTTAAATTTGAATCAGCCGCATTCGGTGGTTCTTATATAAAAGACTGGGGCTTTATTGGTTTGTCTGTTAGTGATACCGATGCCACTTATGGATTGCCTGGCCATGCCGAACACCATGATGAAGAAGGTGAGGAAGAAGGTGAAGAGCATCACGACGAAGAAGGAGAGACCGCGACATTAGTATTAAAGCAAACGCGTACTGATTTTGAACTTGGCCTCGAAGATCCATTTGAATCTGTTAGCAGCATTAATGTAAGAGTGGGTGTTAACGATTACGAACATCAAGAGATCGAACCTGATGGTGAAGTGGCCACGCGATTTTCAAATCAAGCATGGGAGTCACGCGCCGAATTAATATTTGATACCAATGAATGGACTAGTGTACTTGGTGTTCAGTACAGTCAACGTGACTTCTCTGCACTCGGTGAAGAAGCTTTTATTCAACCTGTGGATACTACTGAGAGCGGCTTGTTTTGGTTAACTGAGCGTTCACTATCCCGCTTTGATTTAGAAGCCGGATTACGTATAGGCAAAACCAAGCACAAGCCTAGCGCGGCGGCTAACAAAGACTTTTCAAACTATAGCGCTTCATTGGGCGCTATCATTCCCCTATCGGATGTGTGGCAGCTCAATATCATTGCCGACTATTCATCACGCGCACCCGTCGCTGAAGAGCTTTATGCTGATGGGCCACATTTAACAACCAATAGTTACGAGCAAGGAAATGCGTCATTAGATAGCGAGACATCGATTAATTTATCTGCGACATTGCAGTATCAAGATGAGCGTTGGTCTGGTTCGATAACAACGTATCAGACGCAATTTTCTGATTTTATTTACCAGCAAGCCACAGGTGGAGAGTTAGACGAATTAGCTGTTTTTGCTTACCAACAAAACGATGCTCGTTTTTTTGGTGCAGACGTTGAGTTGGCGGCGAATATTATTAAGCAATCGGATAACACTGTTACCTTAAAAGCATTGTTTGATTTTGTTAATGCTGAGGTTGATGTGACTGGTAATCAGCACTTACCTAGAACGCCACCCATGCGTTACGGTTTGGGCATTGAAGCGCAGTGGGGACGTTTTAGCGGAGCTATTGATTATCTACGCGTTGATGAGCAGCTTGATGTGGCTGATCTAGAATTAGCGACAGACGCTTACAATGATTTGACTGCTTACGCCGAAATTAAACAGCCATTATCCAATGGGCTTTTATTAACTGGGTTTTTGCAGGGTAAAAATTTAACTAACGATGAGCAGCGAGTGCATACGTCTTTTATTAAAGACTTGGCGCCAGCGCCAGCACGAACGATTGAAGTGGGTTTTCGATTGGTTTTTTAGGCTTATTGAACGATCTTTTAAAATCGTTGTGGCCGGATAGATATTTAGCTCTTTGATTTGATTTTTTATAAACGCCTTGTATTTTATATAAGGCGTTTTTTTATGTTTGTTTGAATTTTGGATTCAAGGTCGTCGGGGGTGGCCCGACAGCCAGTCACTTTTTGTATTCGCTTCGCTCACCCTACGGGACGCCCTTCAGGCGCGCAGCAAACTACGCTGTCAACAGCAAAAAAAGTAACCAAAAATGCCGTAAGCTTAACGGCGAAGCTTGAGCACGACGGGTGCATCTCGTAGGGTTTTCTGTCCAGCAGTTTCAGAGGGGTTATCGCTAAGCGGTATAGGGGGTACTTTTTTAAACTTTAAGAGTAATATTATATTCTGGATTTTTGCTTCTGTTTTTTAAGTTTTAAGGTCAAAGTCGTCGGGGGTGGCCCGACATGCCAGTCACTTTTTGTATTCGCTT
>Ga0209196_1001812_pt1 | contig 14529 bp, 8 predicted proteins | sample COGITO_mtgs_1105_5_FD_184801 | JGI IMG/M metagenome (GOLD analysis project Ga0209196, IMG submission 184801) | Pelagic marine microbial communities from North Sea - COGITO_mtgs_110509 (SPAdes) (version 2) | ecosystem: Environmental > Aquatic > Marine > Epipelagic ... | reverse complement strand
AACGGTTGATACATCTTCTACCCACTGCGCTGGAATCACTTGCTCGCCAGCCCATACACCATTATTTAAATAGGTAACGCCTACTTTTAGCATATCGCGCGGACGCATGTGCATGCGCGCCCCACCCTCTGGAATGCCATCAGGTTGCGAAATCCAATTGTAATCAGTAATACCTAGCTTGCTATAAAAGTTAATATCCGCCCAATCACGAATTCCACCATCAACCGTATTGTCTAAACCTTTTAACAGCATATTTGGGCTTGCACTGTTATATTTCCACGCAGTTCCAGGCCCTGCATTATCACGAGTTAATAAGAACTCAGTAAAATCGGTAGACTTCCACAACAATGAAAGATCATTACTACTCCACTCTTCCCAGGTAAACCCTAACTGCATGTTAAGCATATTAGCTATGGATAACGCAGCTTTATTGGGGTCCGTAAAATAACTTGATTGGTCAGGCAGTAACGTTGATATTTTATCATCAACTTCAAGGTCATAAGCATCAAGTGCAATACCTGTAATCGTTGAAGTAAGCGCTTTATTTACAGAGGCAACATAATGCTTATCGGTACGTGTCCACTGCTTATCCGGACGCGATTGATCGATTGCGATATTATCTTCAAAGCGAATAAAGTGATCATTACCGGTGTTATATTCTTCTAACACCAGCGCACCGTCTTTATAAATAAGTAAGCTGTGCAGCTCTTGATAACCTTGACTTTGATTCTGCAAAACAACTTTTTGCATAAGCTGGTTAATCAAATCAGTATCCAAGCCTGTTTCGCTTAGCGCTTTAGTTTCTAAGCCATCGTCTAGCTGTGCTGGCGTAAAATATTGATAGTCATTATTAGCAACTAACTGAACTGGGTTCTCGCTATTCAACGCAACATTTATTTCTCTTGATCGATAATTATCGGACAAAATGGATACGGTTAAATAGTCCTGTGCAAACGGTAAGTCCTCTCTTAACGGAATATAATAACGCCCCTCAGAATCGGTTTGCACCGTGGTATTGTTAAATAACAAAGTCACTTCGGCATTCGCAACGGCTATGCTCGAGAATACTGAGTCAACAAGCTGACCGGTAATATAATCAACCGGCGTACCAAACAATATGCCTTGAGTCAGATAATAATCTTCATAATCATTCCCCGCCGCTGCATTAATATCCGCAAAATTCTGGGCGGTATTTTCATTGCTACGCAACAAACTGGTAAATGAACCCGAAATACCTTCACTCCATGTACCTATAACAAACTGACCTTCACTGGTCAAAACCCCCGTAATTTCGCCCTCTTCAATATCGCGTAATTCCGGACAAGCATTACCGCTCGCTACTATCTCTACACAGAACTGAGGCCTTACACCATTAAACGGGGCGTCTGCCAATGACAATATAGATCCTTGGGCTAGCAAGCCTACACCATCAACACCGCCGGCTTGTGCAAAGCTATTAACTAGCCTTAGCAACAAACCACCATTAGCCGTATAAAAGCCTTCTAATTCTAAACCTGAACCCGCAAAAGTAATCGGCGATAAACGGCCATTATCTGCAACGGTAATTTCATTAGAACTAAGGTTTATTGTTTCTGTTGCTGATACTACTAACGGCAAGGCAATGTCGCTAAAAGCTGAAACCGCTTTGCTAATGGTTCCTGACAAGGTTAACGCTGTACCATCGGCATTAAAAGTTGCCACAGCACCAACATAGGTCGTCGCATTTAAGGTAACGTTAGACGACTCAATCACTAAGCCTTGCAAATCAAATGTCGCATGCGCTAAGTTTGCATTGGTCACGCCAGCGCCTAGTTTAACGCCATACATACGCGATGCCGGATCACCTACAGTGAATAAATCACCTTCGCTATCGGTAAAGCCATAACTCGGCTCGCCATCAATCGTTACAGTTACCGCTCCCGATGGGCTTACCGAGTAACCGGTAGCCTCAGGCAGCGCTGCTGAGAAGCTCACAGCGCCATCGCTAGCACCTAGGCCTGATTCATAAACACTTCCATTAGCTAATGCCAAAGCATCTGAACCATCGAAAGTAAACAGACTGACAACACTCTTTAGATTTACTAACTCTTGAATATTGCCGGTCTCTTCATCGTCTCCATAAACCGTATCCAAAATCACGACGCCATAATCCGCATTTAAGTCGGCATTATTTGAATTACCATCGGCAAATGATAAAACACTTAACGCTTGCTCTTGAACGCTAGCCAGCGTTGTTGATACCCCATTTAAGGTAGCTCGACCAGAACCGATAAAGTTATGCTTACCCCAGGCAGTTAAATTAACTGCCGTGGCTTCATCAGTAAAAGACAGCACCCCGTTAGACAGTGATACTGTATTCGCTAAAGCATCATCCGTAACGGTTGTATACGTTAACAACGGTGTTGGTGCAGAAAAATCAGTGCCTGTATAGCTCACCGACTCTTCGGTTGTGCCATAAGTCGCGCGCACATCAAAGGTACCCGTACCCGCTTCATCACTACCTAAATCTAAAGTCGTTGAATCTACACCTGTAGCAATATCAATAGTGCCATCAGACTGTGTAACCGTCTCACCCACTACTGCGGCTTTGTATGTAGCAGGACCGCTGCTTAATTGATTATAGAAAAAATCGAAATGGTAAATTGAATCAGAATTTAATGGCTCAGGATCGTTAGCATTCGCTAAAGTATCACCGTCGATATCTGCATCACAGACATCACCGGTATCATCCGCGTCAGTATCTAACTGATCTGCATTAGCAATCTCAGGACAGTTATCGACATCATTATCAATGCCGTCACTGTCGCTATCGTTAGTCGTAGCACTATCACAAGCATCACCCGCGCCATTATCATTGCTATCTAACTGATTTTGATTCGCAATAGTTGGACAGTTATCAATATCGCCACTAATGCCATCACCATCGATATCATTGTCTGCATCATTCGGAAAAGTATCACAGGCATCACCGGTATTATCAGCGTCGGTGTCTAACTGATTCGCGTTAGTATCTGCTGGACAGTTATCGATATCACCGCTTATGCCATCGTTATCAGCATCATTGTCTGTATCATTCGGAAAGGCATCACAGGCATCACCAATATCATCAGAGTCAATGTCTAACTGATTTGCGTTGGTATCTGCTGGACAGTTATCAACGTTATTATCAACACCATCACCGTCAGTATCATTGTCATTAATATTGTCACAGGCATCGCCCGCACCATCATTGTCGGTATCTAACTGACTAGGGTTAGCCGTGGCTGGACAGTTATCTTGATCGACATCTAACAACCCGCTGCTATCAACGCCATCACTATCAGGGTCAGACGCTAACAGAGGGTTCTCGCTATCAACATCATCAACGTTTTTCACACCATCGGCATCAGAATCAATCACACCAACCGGCGCCTCATCATCAACTGCAGCATTAACTGGGTAATTAACCAAGCCTATAGCGTCCGCATCAAGCAACTCTGCAATCGAAGCGACCGAGACACGAGACATCACATCAATCACATTCAAATTTTGTATCGCTGCAATCACATCTGTATTATTAAGAATGCCATCAGCTGCATCATTAGTCAGCACAACAAAATCAAGTACTTCGTTTTCAACAATAAAAGCTAAGGCTTCAATAGCACCACGATATTGCGCAACCGCTTCTTGGCTATCAGCTGACGCTGTATTTTCGTCAAGTATCGGGGGAACGCTAAAGATATCGATATCCGCAGCCATACCAAAACCAAAGAATGCTTTTGCAGTAGCTTGCGCATTGGCTAAATTACCTAGAACAGTAACAGCATCACTTTCACCATTACTGGCTATTGCCACTGCAACAGTGGTTAACGGCGAGGCATAAAAACGCGCATCAGCAACAGCATAAGCAAGCTCTGTCACAATGGTTTTCACTTCAGTGATAACCGGCTTTTCTCCGGTTGATAAATCAATAGTTGCGTTATTGGCGGTAACCACCACCATAAAAGGACCATCACCGGCATCGGATATTAGCGTCAAATTATCTGCTAATGCTGTGTCTGCATTCGTGGTCGCTGGCGCTGCCAATAAATTATCAGCAGTATCTGAATCAGAGATATAAGCTTGCAAGTCATAGACTGCAACATCGGCTCCTGCCATTGGACCATCAATACCAAACACGCTAATCGTGTCGACCTCTTCAGGCTCTGATGTAGTAGTGGGCGATACGCCCCTACCACAAGCCGTTAAAAGCAGAGACAATAATAAGACCATCAGTAATTGAGGAGTAAAGAGAGCGCGCATAAGAGTAACCTTAACTATTATTTTTTTAGCTAGAACAATGGAATAAAATTAAATACAAACCAGACATTCAAATAGCAGAATAAAAACCACTACTTATACTGATGTGTAAAACGAACTGTTTTTTATATCACTCAATTATTTAAAAATTTTTAAATTAATCAAGACTGGCTTTAAAGAAGCTACAAATTTTTTATATTTTTAGTACACAAATGAAAAGAATAAGCTGTGTAACCGCCAATCAAAAAGCGATAATCTAGCGCTTATATTACAACTCTATGCATCTTATCATCAAGCGACACTATTATTGACTTCAGCTTACAGGAACCGTCTTTTATGGCTATCAGAACAAGATAAGTGATGGTGTAAATACGCTGGATGCGCCATTTCTGTAGAAAAACAATCGAAATAACGCCATGATATACGGAACGATTGTTACCGACGGTATATTATTCATGGATAAAGGCTAATAGGGATTAAATACTGCGCAGAAGCATGGGGCTAAACTGGAAATAAAATTGACTAAAACCCATCCGGCAAGCTCAACACTGGCTCTGCCAATGCCGACACTAACTCTTTTAACTCGAGAATATGCTCAGACCAATAACGCTCAGTATTAAACCAAGGAAAGCTCGCAGGAAACGCAGGGTCATGCCAGCGCTTAGCTAACCAAGCGCTGTAGTTAAGCACACGTAAAGCTCGCATTGGCTCTATCAATCTTAGCTCTGCTGTGTTGAACGGATAAAAGGCTTCATAGCCTTCAATAATTTCACTTAACTGACGCTGCTTATTTGAAGTATCACCCGATAATAACATCCATAAATCTTGAATCGCAGGCCCTGTCATCGCATCATCAAAATCCACAAAGTGCGGCCTATCATCACGCCATAAAACATTACCTGGATGACAATCACCATGTAGGCTAATCGCCTTAAAGTCATCCGACTCAGGATTCGCTTTCTCAATGGCTAATAACAATTCTTTCGAAATAGATTTATAAGCCGCGCGTAAATCATTAGGGATAAAATTGTTATCTAACAAATACGCTACGCTGTCATGGCCAAACGCTTTAACGCGTAAATCAATACGATGCTGAAATGGATAGCTCGCCCCCACCGCATGAATACGACCAATAAATTGACCCAGCTGATAAAGATGATCTAAGTTATCGAGCTCTGGCGCTCGCCCACCTTGGCGCGGATAGATCGAAAAATAAAAGTTATTAAACTTAGCTAACGTTGGTGTCTCGCCCTCTTGAATAACCAGCGGCGGCACAACAGGAATATCTAAATCATACAGTTTTTGAGTAAAGACATGCTCTTCGACAATCTGCGCTACTGTCCAACGATCAGGACGATAAAACTTAACAATAACGGGCTCGCCTTCATCAATGCCTACTTGATAAACACGGTTTTCATAGCTATTTAATGCCAAAATACGTGCGTCGGATAAACGCCCGGTTGATTCAACGGCATCAATTACGACATCTGGTGTGAGCAGCTGATACGGATGATCCTCAACCGAAGGCGGCGCTGCCTCAGCAATATCCTCATCTAACGATGATATTAAGTTGCCACGATTATCATCGTCGTGATCGTCACCATAGTGATCGTCGTTATTGCCATCATGATTATTGTCATGCTCATTATTAATGTCATGCTCATTATTAATAGCCACGTGCTGCCACCCTATGCTTTTGCATTCCACGGTTCTTATCAGACAGCTCACGGCTTTTTCCAGACAGCTCACGGCTGCTCTCTAACAACTCACATAACTGCTGTGCGCCTTCTAAAATTCTAGGTGCGTGTCGTACTAAGCTATCGGTTTGCAGAAAATTCACTTGCTTATTTTGTACCGCAGTCATCATTGGCCAACGCTGCCAATGCGCTAATTCACTGGCGTCTTGATTATTCGATCCACTACTAAAAATAACTTCAGGGTTAGCCGCAATCACTGATTCAATACTGACCCTGGGCGCAATTTCTGGCAATGCTGAAAATACATTTTTACCGCCACACAATTCAATGGCGGCATTCATAACATGATCGCCATTCAGTGTTTGCATAGGCTCTTGCCAAACCTGATAAAACACCGACACCGTTTCTTTGTGACTATAAGTTGCTTGTAATTGATTCAACGTTTTTCGATAACGCGCACTCGCCGCTTCTGCCTCTTTGTTTAAACCTGTCAAACGACCCATATCTCGCAATAATTCTTCAATATCGTCTAGAGTATGCGGCTCAGAAGCGTAAACCGTTAAGCCTAGTGATCGCAGCTTAGCAATAGCGTCCACACCAAAACCTGACTGCCAAACCATAACTAAATCTGGCGCTAAATTGACGATCATTTCATAATTAATAATATTGTGAGAAGCCACGCGAGGAATGGCTTTTGCCGCGTCGGGATAATCTGAATACTCGGACGCAGCTAAAATATAATTGCCTGCATCAATCGCATAAAGACTCTCAACCAAGTTGGGCCCCAATACCACTAAGCGCTTAGCTGGAGTCGATAAACTTACCCGCACGTCCATATCATCAAAAACAGCATCAGCCAAAACCGTATTCGCCATTAATAAGCTATACAAACATATCGCCAACCGTTTAATTAAAAGCATACGCTAAACCTCAGGTATCACGAGTGGTTTTGCTGTTTTAGGATGAGCAATAATATCAACCTCAATGTCGTAAACCTGCTTAATCATCGCCTCGGTTATCACCTCACTAACGCTATCAAACGCGATTAAATGCCCAGCTTTTAATAGGGCAATTTTATCGGCATAAGTCGCTGCTAAATTAACATCATGCAAGGCAATAAAAATCGTTAGGCCTTTAGCCGCTAACTGCTGTAACAAATTCATCAACAAGGTTTGATGCGGCATATCTAATGCGGCAATGGGCTCATCTAACAATAAAACACTGTTGTCATAAACATCTAATTGCGGGCTGCATATTAACTGGCTCAACACTCTAGCTAATTGAGTGCGTTGTTTTTCACCGCCCGATAGTGCGGTATAAGGTCGTTGAGCTAAATCACGAATATGCAAAAGATCCATCAAATTATGGATAATCGCTCGATCACAAAGCTGCCCATCACTATGCGGGTAACGCCCCATAGCTACTACATCTTCAACCACAAATGGAAAGTTAAGCCCCGATTGCTGCGGCAATACCGCCACTTTTTGTGCAAGAGACGGCGGTGTAAAAGATTGAATATCGGCACCATTAAGTAATACTCGACCACGACTACAAGCCATCACACTACTGGCGCAATGCAGCAATGATGTTTTACCCGCGCCATTGGGCCCTAACAGTGCTGTTATTGTTCCTGCTTGCAAGGCTAAGCTAATATCACTTAACACCTCAACACCGTCTCGATTTAGCGATACGGCATCAAATATTATTCTGCTCTCTTGGCTCTCTTGGCTTTGTTGACTATGCATCATATTAATACATACCATAATCACGACGCTGCCGTAACAAGATAATAAAGAGTGGCGCACCTAATAACGCGGTGATAACTCCCACGGGCATTTCGGCTGGCGACAAAACAATTCGCGCCACAATATCGGCAGCTACTAACAACAACCCACCGGCTAGAGCAGAGTAAGGTAATAAGCGTCGATGACCTGGACCGATAAGCATCCGTAACATATGCGGCACGACTAAACCGACAAAGCCAATTACACCCGCTAGAGCAACGGAAGAAGCAACTGCAAAAGCGACGATCACCACCAATGACCATTTAATACGCTGCACATCAACACCTAAGTGCCGCGCTTCAGATTCGCCCAATAACATGGCATCGAGTTGTCGAGCAAAACGCATCAATAAAAGCACCGCGGGTATAATAATACAGGCCGCTAATATCACGCGTCGATCACTAGCGGCATCAAGGCCGCCCATATTCCATAAACTAATACGGCGCATGGTTTCATTATCGGTCATATAAGCCAACAAACTATTACCCGCGCCTGCCAATGCGGTAATCGCAATACCCACTAACAGCATAGTCGCTACTGATGTCTGGCTAGAAGATAAGTGGTCGCTCGACCCTGTTGATAAACGATAAACGATCAATGCCGCTAACAAGCCGCCAATAAAAGCACCTGTTACCAATATCGATAAACCACCCCACTGCTCAACATCGGTGAAAAAATTTAATCCGCCGCCGCCAATAAGTACCACTGCAACACTGGCACCCAGTGAAGCGCCACTGGTGACACCAATAATAGAAGGGTCGGCCAAGGGGTTGCGAAATAAACCTTGCATCGCTGCGCCGGATATTGCCAACCCTGCCCCCACTAGCCACGCTAATAAGGTTCTAGGTAGACGAATATCAGCAATTATCGTATGTAAGCCAGCCATAGCTGGATCTAGGCCGGTTGTATCAGTAAAAACATCAGTAAAAAGAAAAGGCAGTATTTGCAGCAGTTGCTGGCTATCAATTGGCACTGGGCCAACACTTAAACCTAACAACAGCATTACTGGAGTGAACAAACACAATATCCACCCGACTAAACCAAAGCCTGAATCCGCACTCGACATCATTAAAAATCAACGCCTTTACGCGCCTTAATACCATCGTTAAATGCGTGCTTAACGTCTTTAACTTCCGATACGGTATCCATAATAGCTTGTAGCTTAGCACCACCACCGCGCCCGGTAACAACAACACTTTGCTGTTCAGGTCGATTCTTTAATGCCGACAACACTTCATCTTCATCTAAGTAATCATAGGCCAGCATATAGGTGAGTTCGTCCAACACGACTAAATAAACACTGTCATCAGCCAGTAAGGCTTTTGATATTTCCCAAGTCTTTTTCGCAGCAGCAATATCGCCACTACGATCTTGTGTATCCCATGTAAAGCCCGTACCCATTTGATAGAACACAACATTCGGGTCTTGCTCTTGCAAGTAACGTTCTTTCAAATAAATTTCTTCACCCGATAACATTTCGCCTTTAATAAATTGCACCACGCCAACTTTATAGCCATAACCCAAGGCACGCATAACCATACCAAATGCAGAGCTAGACTTACCTTTGCCATTGCCAGTCAATAAAATAGCTACGCCTCGCTCTTCATCTGCGGCAGCAACTGTCGCATCAACATTTGCCTTTTGTTTTTCCATGGCTTTTTTGTGCTTGGTATCGCGACGCTGCTCACTGCTGTCAGAGCCATTCAGCTCAGGTTGTTCACTCATATTTAGTTCTACCGTGATTATGCAAATTTGCCCCTGCAGCATAACCAATTTTGCTGTTTATGCATAACTGTGCATGGGGGGCAGCTCGATTCTTAACTTGCAGCTCACAAGGTGCCGTGATAGTGTGCGCCACGATTTATTTAAACCTTGTTGACAGGTGCCTAGCTGAATGCCTTATCGCTCATTTAAACGTGATAAGACGCAGGTTAGGCTTAAACGGGAAGTTCGGTAAATACTTCAACTGCTTCTAATCAGTGCGCCCTCTCATCTCTGGGCACACATAAAAAGATACAGCAGTAGAAAAGCCCGACGCTGCCCCCGCAACGGTAAGTGAATAAAGTGCGTTTAAGCTTAGGCTTACTCGCTCTCTCACCAGCCCGGAACCGGCCTCCGACAAATAGCAACCATCGCGGAGGGCGATATGGAATTGCACATTAGGTGTCTTGATGTCATTCACATCAAGCATTGTGTATTGGTATCTCAGCACCAATTATTCCTGTTATCTCAAACCGCCATTGAGCAACCGCAAAACGCATTAAGCGTTTTGTAAAGCTGTGCGCTCAAGGCGTTTTAACAGGGAGAAATTGCGTCTGCAATCGACTACCCAGTCAATAACACCTTGTCATTTAATGGCAAGCGCCTTCGGCTACCTGGCTGCTTTACTGGCCGCTACTTTAACCATTTACCTAACAACCTTTAGCGCATCCACTTTGGCATCGACGAACGCGACAGTTAACCCACCAGAAATAGAAGAAATTATTATCACTGGCCTCAAACAAAGGCCATTACTAGACCTACCCCGAAGCGCAACAGTGATTACCGCAAAGGATATCGCCTTGTCTGGCGCCCGCAATATTACTGAGCTGTTAGCACAACAAGCCAATATTGTTTCGAAGTCATTCAGTGGCAACAGTAAACTCACCTCAATCGATATACGCGGCTCAGGTGATACTAGCGTCAGCAATGTTTTAATACTCGTAGATGGTATTAGTATTAATGCACCCGATCTTTCAGGACCAGATTTTTCGATATTGGCTTTATCCCAAATCAAACGTATAGAGATTATTCGTGGTGGTAATAGCGTGCGTTACGGCAGTGGCGCTTCGCATGGGGTCATTAACATTCTCACCTTAGAGGCAGATGAAGGTCTAAAAGGATTAATTAAATTAGATGGCGGCAGCTTTAATACGCAGTCTCAGCAAGCGACAGTGTCTATTGCCGATAAAAACCAAAGCCTAACGGCCTTTACAAGACGATCGGCCAGCGACGGCTATCGACAGCATAATAAAATGGACGGTCAAGATTTTTTACTTAGCTATCACGCAAATGTCAGCGATCGCTGGTCAATAAATACGAAAAGCTACATTCATAATGATAGCTATGAGCTACCAGGCGGACTCGATCGCAACATGCTTGCTAGCGGCCTAGCAGATCGCCGAGACGGTAGTATCCAAAGTGGTGCAGAAGGTGAAACAGAAGATAAATCGCAGCTTATAAAAGCCTCGTTTCAAGCAAACAATGCACTCAAAATATCAAGTACTCTTCACTATCGAGAACGTAAAAATCAATTTATCTTTGGAGAGAGTTTTAGCAGCACTGAAAACCAGAATCTCGATAAGATAACTCAACGTTCTTTATTAGGCGAAATTGTTGCTGAATGGCATTCACCTAACGATATATCTTTTGTGACTGCTGGCTATGAAAAAAATAACGGCGATTACTCAAGAACAAATGGTGGCCAACAAAAAATTAATGGTGAGATAAATAGCGGAAAATTGAGTGGCGAAGGCTATTTTATCTATTCAACCATCATTGTTAAAAACAATTTAACACTTGGTTTTGGTCATCGTAAGGGAGTAAGCACCAAGCTATTAAAACAAGACAAACTTGTTAATGATGAAACCTCAACCCTCTGTGAGAGCACAACACAATCAACAGGCATGGCGCCTCCCTTTGATGTCATAACGTTTAAAAGTAATTGCCCTTTAATTATTAGTCAACTTAACCACAATGAGAGTCGCTGGAAAAACGAGGCCTATGAAGCCAATCTTGTGTATGCCATAAATGCATCTACCAACCTATACACTAGCTATGCCGAGACTTTTCGTAACCCGAACATTGATGAGCTGGCACTATCGCCCCCAGACCTTGCTCCGCAAACCGCCGACCGCTACGAAGCCGGTATAAAACATGCCACACAGCGCTTCGCTATTGATATCGGTTATTTTCACTTTCGTTCGAATCAAGAAATTTTATTTCGCTCATCGAATAATTCTTTTGGTATCAATACCAACAGTTCATCTCTTATTACTCGTCAAGGTGGAGAGCTACAACTGAGAGTCTTACTCAGCGACTCTCTCGAGCTTAACGGTAACGCCGGCTATAACGATGCAATCTCTGACCTAAAAAGTAGAATCCCGCTGGTACCCTTTATTACGGCTGCAGCCAATTTGAGCTGGCAACCCACCCCATCAATTAACAGTCGTATTTCAATACGGCATACGGGCGCCAGAGAAGATGGCAATAGCCATTTAAACAATATGGGTATCACTACCTATCAAAAGCTAGCAAGCCACACAGTGGTTGATGCCAGCATTCGCTTTTCCCAAGCTATCGAAAGCAGCACACAAGACGCGAGAACATTATTATTTTCGCTGGGTATAAACAATCTATTTAATAAAAAATATTCAGACATCGCCTATAGCAACAGCATTTACCCTGCTCCAACACGAAATATCTTTGGCAGTGTTTCTTATGCGTTTTAATTTTAAAACAATTTAATCATTATAAAAATCAAGCCATCAATCATTTTTTGCTGGCCAATAATTAGATAAAAAAATATTTATGTCTATAAAAAACAGTTTTACATTAGTACTCAGTTTATTTTTAAGCATTTCAGTTTATGGCGGACCTTTTCCGCCGGCTGCCGGCTTACCTGGCTCAACAGCTATTGCCGCTAACGATCCTGCTATTGCTGGCTGGGCGACGGCTTATAGCGATTACGTTATTGGCGATAACGTTGATTTACAATTTCAAACACCTAATTTAGCCTTAGGCCCTGCGGGCAACTCCAATGGCAATAATAACGGCTTTGTTTTTGATATCGTCTCACTTGGAGAGAATGGCAGCATCAGCTTAAGCTTTGCCGAGCCCATTACCAATGGTGATGGAGCAGACTTTTTAGTCTTCGAAAATAGTTTTTCAGATAGCTTTTTAGAATTAGCCTTTGTCGAAGTATCATCAAACGGAATCGACTTTGTTCGCTTTGATAATATTTCATTAACACCTGATTCTATTGGTGCATTTGGCAATATCGATACCACTAATATTTTAGGATATGGCGGAAAATATCGTGGTGGTTTTGGTACGCCTTTTGACCTACAAGACTTAGACGAAAAAATATTACTTCATCCATCGTTAAATATTAATTACATCACTCATATTCGCATTGTCGATATTAATGGCAATGGCACGCACTCCGACAGTCTAGCTGCACCCGCTGGTCCTAATCCTATATATGACCCCTCTCCCTCTTTTGGTAGCGCTGGCTTTGATCTTGATGCCGTAGCCGTGATGCATTTTTACCAACAAGATTTTGAAGCCAATGTACCACTGCCTTTTGGTAGTTTAATCCTATTGAGCTTAATGCTTATCAATATTCGTTATTTCAATGGACGTAAACAGTCAGAGTCCTAGACACATAACAAAAGGCACATAACAAAAGACACATAACAAAAGACATATAGCAAAAAATTACGTCAATACTGACACAACACTTTTTAAACACTTATTAATATTAATAATTAGGAAAACCACTATGAAAAATCTGCCTTCACTCCCTAAAAAAGTCGCATTAGCCACTGTCTTACTAGCTTCTGCACAATCTCAAGCGGCCATCATTACCTTTGATGACAACGCACTAGCCTCTGACACCTTTTTTGCACCGGAAGATAACGTCAGCTTTATTAGCGGCGGCACTAGCTTTAACCATAGCTGGAACAACGATTGGGCGTGCTGCTGGGGGAACTTCACTTACTCCAACAAACAAGACACAACAACGATTGGCTACACCAATGATCGCAGCGCCATTACAGGAACAGGTGTAGGTACTGGGCAAGATAATTACGCCGTTTCTTACAGTAACGCAAGCATCAACTTTGCTGGCGCCACTCAAGTGGAATCTGCCTTTATCACTAACACTACTTACGCTTACTTAGCCATAAAAAATGGCGAAGATGGTTTTGGTGGCGTTAAAGGCCCTTTCGAAGCCGGTGACTTTTTTAACTTAACAATAAACGGTCTTGATCAAAGCGAAAACATCATCAGTACATTTGATTTCGCTTTGGCCGACGGCAGTGACGTGGTTGATAGCTGGACATTGGTTGATTTCAGCAGCCTTGGGACAGTCTATGGCTTATCATTTAGCTATAGCTCGTCAGATGTTGGTGAATATGGCATAAACACGCCCACTTACTTCGCGATAGACAATATTGATATTCAAGCGGTACCTGTACCTGCCTCAGCTTTATTGTTTTTATCGGCACTCACTGGCTTAGCAATTAGAAAAGCACGTAGCTAAAACGGTCTATGACAAGCGCGTATGGCAATGGCTTTAATTCGCCTTTTATTTGCATTTAAGTAAATACGCGCTTTGTCACCACCAATCCTAATAGGCTTTGGCGACACTAACAGTCATCATTGTTGATGACGTTCGCTATCCTACGCCCGCCCTCCTCACTCCAATAACAATTCATCAGCAACTGACATCACAATGACCGTCGTTGCAGCAATAATGTTAGCCATAAACTTCATACTACTAAATGAAGAGCTTGACTTAATATTGCACAAAAAAAAATCTTAACCATTTGTGAGGTGTTAAGTTTTAAATTAATGGTTAGAATGTCTGGCTTTATGTACATTTCGTCTGTTCGGGCGCCACCTAGCCGAGCAGAATTCAGTACAATTGATGTTATAAGCTTGGATCGTGTTCAAATTGGCAAATGACGCAGGCAATTGCAGGCAATATAGTCGCGCCGTTAGTCACG
>Ga0209196_1001778_pt1 | contig 14703 bp, 11 predicted proteins | sample COGITO_mtgs_1105_5_FD_184801 | JGI IMG/M metagenome (GOLD analysis project Ga0209196, IMG submission 184801) | Pelagic marine microbial communities from North Sea - COGITO_mtgs_110509 (SPAdes) (version 2) | ecosystem: Environmental > Aquatic > Marine > Epipelagic ... | reverse complement strand
TTAAATTCGTTTATTATATATGCGCGCGCCAGATCATTCCCTTTTTCTCCAGTACGTCTTCCTTCAAACTTATCAGAGCTTAAAACTTCTAGCCTCTCCAAAAGTTTATCTTCATTAAATGTATTTTCCTGAGTATATCCTAGGCGTAAAACCAATAACATACAGACAGTTAACTTTGTTATATTATTCATGATAAGTATTTGACATAAAATAAATAAAAAATCCTAAAATAAAATTTATCTTAGGATAATTAATTTTTTAAGTTTAAAATTGTCTAACCTTTAAAACTTGCCGAAAGGTATTCACGATTCATTCGTGCAATATTTTCTAAAGAAATACCTTTAGGACATTCTACCTCACAAGCTCCAGTATTTGTACAGTTACCAAAACCTTCTTCATCCATTTGCTTAACCATATTCAAAACACGGTCTGTAGCTTCGACTTGCCCTTGTGGTAATAATGCAAACTGAGATACTTTTGCGGACACAAATAACATTGCCGATGAGTTTTTACAACTTGCCACACAAGCACCACAACCAATACAAGTTGCTGCATCAAAAGCCATATCTGCATTATGTTTATCTATAGGAATGGCATTTGCATCTTGAGTGTTACCTGATGTGTTTACCGAAATAAACCCTCCTGCATGCTGAATACGATCAAACGCACTTCTGTCTACAATTAAATCTTTAATTACTGGGAATGCTGTTGCTCTCCATGGCTCTATGAAAATTGTATCACCATCATTAAAGCTGCGCATATGTAATTGACAAACTGTAACCATTGAGTCTGGTCCATGAGCTTGTCCATTGACATACATAGAACACATTCCACAAATACCTTCACGACAATCATGGTCAAAAGCAATAGGCTCTTCGTTTTTATCAATAAGGTCTTGATTTAAAACATCCAACATTTCTAAGAACGACATATCTGGAGATACATTAGTCATTGGGTAGTCGACAATCTTTCCTTTGTCATTTGCACCTTTTTGACGCCATATTTTTAACGTTAAATTCATAGCACTTTTCTTTTTTATTGTTCAATTTTTTTCTGGAAAGAGTCAGGTTGAGTGATATCTAAACCTACTTTTTCAAAGTCAATATCTAAACCACCTGTTTTCTTTAAAATAAAATTTAATAATGAGCTTGAGATTAGTGTGATTATAAATACAAGAACTCCATAAAAAATAGGAACAAATATTATAAAGATTCCACCGCCTAATAAAGCTCCAAAGGCACCTGCTCCACCTCCAAATTCTGATGAAACTGCACCCAGACCTATTGCAGAAAACAATAACATCATTGGCACAAAAACAATTAGCATTATTAATACTGTTAGTATAGACGCTATTAAGGCATACTTGACAGGATCAATTCGTTTTAGTTTTAATTTTAGAATATTATTATTCATTTTAAGTGTTTTTAAGTGTTTGATTATTTATAACTTCTTTCTTTTACTTCGATATTTTCGTACACTAAATCTTCTTTATGTAAGACCGCATCTTTAGGTTCACTCTTGTATTCCCAGGCAGAGACAAACTGAAATTCCTTGCGACGTGTCGCCTCTCCTTCAGTAGTTTGATATTCTTCTCTAAAGTGACCTCCTGCTGATTCTTCTCTTACCAAAGCATCTTTAGCAAACAGTTCTCCTAGCTCTAAGAAGTCTGCAACGCGACCTGCTTTTGCTAACTCTTCATTATACTCATTTGCTTCTCCAGGAACTCTTACCTCTTTCCAAAATTCTGCTCTTAATTCTGCAATTTCTACAATCGCTTCTTTTAGATCTTTCTCATTTCTAGCCATTCCGCACTTATTCCACATAATTTTCCCTAAGCGCTTATGGAAATGGTCTACTGATTTTGAACCATTATTATTAATAAGTTTATCAATGGTTTCAGTAACATTCTTTTCAGCTTCATCAAACTCTTTGGTATCCGTTGATATTGGTCCAGTTCTAATATCGTCTGCTAGATAATCACCAATGGTATATGGTAATACAAAATAACCGTCTGCTAAACCTTGCATTAATGCAGATGCACCAAGTCTATTTGCGCCGTGATCAGAAAAATTAGCTTCACCTATTGCATATAAACCAGGAACAGTAGTCATTAAATTATAATCTACCCAAACACCACCCATGGTGTAGTGAACCGCTGGATAAATCATCATTGGTGTTTCGTATGGATTTTGATCAACAATTTTTTCGTACATCTGAAATAAGTTTCCGTACTTATTCTTTACAATTTCTTGACCCAATTTTTTTACTAGAGCATCATCATTTTCATCTAATCCTTTGACGTGTGCTTGCTCTTTCCCATAGCGCATAAATGCAGATGCAAAATCTAAAAATACAGCTTCACCTGTTTGGTTAACACCATAACCTTCGTCACAACGTTCTTTTGCAGCTCTTGATGCGACATCACGAGGTACTAAGTTTCCAAATGCTGGATAACGACGTTCTAAGTAGTAATCTCTATCCTCTTCTGCTAAATCGGTCGGTTTTAAGCTTCCATTTCGAATAGCCTCGACATCTTTTTTATGTTTTGGTACCCAAATACGTCCATCGTTTCTTAAAGACTCAGACATCAATGTTAATTTTGATTGATGGTCTCCAGAGACAGGAATACATGTTGGATGAATCTGTGTATAACATGGGTTTGCAAAGTAAGCACCTCGTTTGTGTACTTTCCAAGCGGCTGTTACGTTAGAACCCATAGCATATGTTGAAAGATAAAATGCATTTCCATAACCACCTGTTCCTATAACTACAGCATGAGCAGAGTGTCTTTCAATCTCACCAGTAACTAAATTACGAGCTATAATGCCTCTTGCTTTTCCATCAACTACAACTACATCTAACATTTCGTGACGGGAGTACATTTTTATTTTACCACGACCAATCTGACGATTCATAGCAGAATAAGCACCTAATAATAATTGCTGACCTGTTTGCCCTTTGGCATAAAACGTACGTGATACTAATACACCTCCAAACGAACGATTATCTAGCAATCCACCATAGTCTCTAGCAAAAGGAACACCCTGAGCTACACATTGATCAATAATATTTGTAGATACTTCTGCTAAACGGTGAACATTAGCTTCCCGAGAACGGTAATCACCACCCTTTACAGTATCGTAAAATAATCGGTATGTAGAATCGCCATCTCCTTGATAATTTTTTGCAGCATTAATTCCGCCTTGTGCGGCAATAGAATGCGCACGTCTTGGTGAATCTTGAAAACAAAACGCTTTTACATTATAACCTAACTCAGCTAAAGTTGCTGCAGCAGAACCACCGGCCAAACCTGTACCAACAACAATGATGTCTATCAAACGTTTGTTTGCAGGATTTACTAAGTTGATTTTATTTTTATGATTGGTCCACTTATCTGCAAGTGGGCCTTGAGGTATTTTTGAATCTAAAGCCATATTATATGTTTTTAGTGTCCTGTTAAATGATGAAATAATGCGATGAAGATAAATCCTAATGGAATACCAATAGAGTATACTTTAGCAAAACCTTTGAGTCCTTTGGTGTACTTATTATTAGCACCTACAGATTGAAATGCAGAGTTAAAACCATGTAATAAATGTAGGCTTAATAATACAAATGCAACAATATAAGCACCAACGCGCAGCGGACTGTGAAATTTCTCTACTAACTCATAGAAGTATCTATACTCGCCATTATGCATTCCACTCATATCACCAACTATATACTTTGTGTTGATTTCTGGAATCCAAAAATCAATAAAGTGAAGTACCATAAATGCCAATACAACAGCACCAGTTAATAACATATTACGGCTCATCCAAGTTGAATTTGCACTACCGTTATTTTTAGTATAACTTACTTTACGCGCTTTATTGTTTTTAATTTCTAAAACAAATCCCATCACAAAGTGAAAAATAACACCAAAAATTAAAATCGGTTGTAAAATGAATTGAACCGCCCAAAACGTTCCCATGAAATGAGAAGCTGTGTTAAAAGCATCTGCACTAAATACAGATAAGATGTTGATAGCAAAATGTTGAAGTAAAAAAAACATCAGGAAGAGTGCCGAAAGTGCCATGGCAAACTTTCTTCCAATCGAAGAATTTAAAATTCCGCTCATTGTCGAATAAATCTTTTTGTTAGTGCAACAAAGATACTGTGCAATTGGCGTATTGCCAACTGCTCTGTATTGTAATTACCTATTTAGAATGATTATAACTTAAAAATCAAATCTAGGATTTACAATCGTGTTGTAAATAGACCCAAATGTATTACTAAAACCAACATTAAAACGGTAGCAAAAGTGAGCTTATAATTAATAGCTTCAAACTCTTTTTGCCAATAAAATCAATCTCATAGCTGCGACCACCAGCACCATTTTTTTGGGTCATCAAAAAATGTGAACATCTCTTAAATCTTGATCACGTTCAAATTGAACGTTTCCTAAATTTTGACATTTAAACTCATCTTCACAGGGCTCACAATCCAAAAAAATTATTAGATATTAATTGGGTTCTTCTTTTGCAATAAGGTTAAATGAAAGGCTGAAAAATACCAGTAAAAAAGCGATTAAACATAATGATTTGATTGATAAGTATTAGCTAGGAATAAACCTAGTCACTTCATTAACGCTGAACCTCCATTTTTTGTTAAATGTAACATAAGCATATTCTTATTTAAACTAATTTTTAATTTTTTAGATTATCAACTACTTGATTATCAGTTCGGTTGAAACACCATTAACATCAACAAAGTACTTGCCTTTTGGTAAATAATATTTTCCGTTACTTGCCTTAGCTATCTTTAACTCTTTATCAACTTTCATGAGTATTTTTCGACCTTGTTCTGATAATTCTAAATTATAACTCAAATAGTTATACCCTTTTTCTGCATCTACCATCATACTATTTAATTCATCACCATCTTTAGATAAGATTTTTATGGTCTTTTTCGCATTTGAGTTGCTAAACATCACAATAGTCGTCTCAGGCTCATTGGCTTCTGTATATTGACTTCGAGAACTTCCCCAACGGCTTGAATGACGTACAGAATTTATGCCAAAAAGTGTAATAGAATTAACCATCATATCAGAATTCATCACTTGAAGATTCGCAATATTTGTTTTGTAGATACTTCTCCCATGCGTGCCTATCAAAAGGTCTTTTGCATCAGGTTGCATCACAATATCGTGTACCGCTACATTAGGTAATCCTTCAGAAAATACCTCCCAAGAATTTCCGCTATCAAAAGATACATAAGCCCCATTGTCTGTCCCTAGGTATAAGATATTTTCATTTTCAGAATCTTCACGTATAACATTAACTGGTGATGCTGGGATATTCCCGCTGATATCTTCCCATGTTTGTCCATAGTTATCACTCATGTATGCATACACTTTAAAATCGTCCCAACGGTATCCGTTTAAGGTCACATAAACACGTTCTTTTTTATGTTGCGATGCAATCACACGACTGACCCATAAATCTTTTGGTAATGATGCAGAAATATTTAACCAAGTATCACCGCTATTTTTTGTAATGCTCACAACACCATCGTCACTACCTGTGTATATTAATCCAAACTGAAATGGACTTTCGCTAATTGTGGTTAAAGTACCGTAAGCTACATTTCCTTTTTTACCACCATTGGTTAGGTCATCACTTATAGCTTCCCAATCGTCACCTTGGTTCATAGAACGCATCAATTTATTACCTCCAAAATACAAGATATCTTGATTGTGTGGTGATAATAAAATTGGCGTTTGCCAATTAAAACGGTATGGACTTTCACCTAAGGTGTGTTGTGGTTGTATATATCTGCGTTCTCCAGTTTCAAGATTTAAACGAAAATAACTCCCAAACTGAAATCCTGTGTAAACCATATTAGAATTGCGACTATCAATCTGTATTTGCATACCATCGCCACCCATAATTGATTTCCAAGGATACTGACCGCGTTGGTGCCATCCTTTATTTTCGCGAGTATTATTTGCACCAACCCAAACACCATTGTCTTGTAATCCTCCATAGACATTATAAGGTTTTTCATTATCGACATTAATCGCATAAAACTGACCTACTGAAGGCGAGTTGTTTTTTATCCAATTCTCACCATCGTCATAAGAGATGTTAACACCACCATCATTCCCATTAACCAAATGATTTGGGTTTTTTGGATTTATCCAAAGCGAATGGTGATCCGCATGCACGTTTTCGGCACTAATTGACGTAAAGGTTTTTCCGCCATCCTTAGATTTTACGATTGGTACACCATAGATGTAGATATCGTTCTCATCGGCTGGCGATACATGTATATGTCCAAAGTAATACCCATAACTAGAATAAATACCATCCAAAAAGCCTTCATGTGTTTTTCCCCATGTTTGTCCACCATCGGTACTTTTATAAACCTCAGCACCAATAACGGGTGTATCAAACGATACTGCATTGGGATTCTCGAGATATTTTGCAAGGTCCGCTGGTTTTACTTTACCAGAACGTACCATAGCCTTTACAGCTTTTGCACTGTATTTTTCTTGGAATCTATTAGACCTTAAAAAGGTCGTTAGTTTTTTGTCGTCTAAGGCTAAAAAATCGGAAGTTGACATAGATTTAAAATCGCCTTTATCTAACCCTTTATTGTTGTCTGATGTTGAAGACTTTTTTAATCTTCGGTATTGGTTATCATGTACGGCGTAAACCACGTTATCATTAAATACCGCCATCCCAATACGACCAACACCATCACCATTTGGAAATCCACTTTTTTCAGTGGATACTTTTGTCCAAGTCTCACCAGCATCTGTGCTTTTATAAATAGCAGAATTACTACCATTACCTAAAAAATGCCAAGCCTTTCGGTCTTTAGTCCATGAGGTAGCAAACATGATATTGTAATTATTAGGGTTCTGTTGTAAGTCTATAATTCCACTCATATCATCGACATACAAGGTTTGCTTCCATGTTTTTCCGCCGTCTGTAGTTTTGTAAATACCGCGTTCGTTATTTTTAGAATACAGATGTCCTGTAACACCAACTGTAACTACATCTGGATTATCTGGGTGAATTAATAGCGGTGCAAAATGATGCGCATCCATCAAACCAACATTTGCCCAAGTTTGTCCATTATTGGTAGACTTTAAAATTCCTATTCCGGCATACGAAGAACGCGATGCATTATTCTCACCAGTACCTACATAGATAGTACGTGTTGGCCAGTGTACAGCAATATCACCTACATTTTGTGTGTCCGAAGCGTCTAAAATAGGGCTAAATGTTGTCCCATTATTATTGGTATACCAAACGCCACCAGAGGCATAACCGACATAAAATTCTGAAGGCAAATCTGGATTAACATCGATATCGACCACACGACCACTCATGATGGTAGGCCCAATATTCTGGAAAGGCACATTTTTTACCAGAGAGTTTTCTGCTAATTGTCTTTTTTGCTCCAGAGCTTGCTTTATAACATCCGCAGAAGTTGCTGACTGTTGCGAAAATCCTAAAATTGAAAATGTAAAAAGTAGAAACGTTAATAATTTTGAATAGTTCATGGTGGTTGTATTTTTTGGTGGCATGAAATTAACCAATCTCTTTTCAGCTTCAAAATTGCTAATAAAAGTTTAACAGATTCTCCAAACTTCTTGGGCTTGCGTTTTGGTTTGCTTATTTTTGGTTGCACTAAAATTACGAACTGCTTTAGCTCAGTATGACACTCAAAATATATAATCATGAAATACGATTTAATAGATCACAACCTCTTTATAAAAAACCGTAAAAACTTTGCTTCTGCTATGCAGTCAAACAGTCTAGCGGTATTTAACTCTAACGATATTTATCCTGTAAGTGCCGATAGTACGCTGCCGTTTGCACAACACCGTGACATTTTTTATTTAAGTGGTGTGGACCAAGAAGAAAGTATTTTGGTACTATTTCCGGATTGTCCTAATCCAAAAAATCGTGAAATTCTATTTCTGAAAGAAACTAATGAACATATTGCTGTTTGGGAAGGCGAAAAACTGACCAAAGAAAAAGCATTTGAAACCTCTGGAATCAAAACCGTGTATTGGTTGCAAGATATGGAGAAGGTTATGTTTGAGCTCATGACACAGTCCGAAACCATGTATATCAATACCAACGAGCATTACCGTGCTAGTGTAGAAACCGAAACCCGCGAAGACCGTTTTACAAAATGGCTAAAAGACAAATATCCGGCACATAATGTCGCTAAAAGCAATTCTATTTTACAACGCTTACGCTCGGTAAAAGACCAGATAGAATTAGACTTGATGCAAAATGCCTGTGATATTACTGAAAAAGGTGTACGACGCATTTTAGATTATGTAAAACCAGGCGTTTGGGAATATAATATCGAAGCCGAGTTTATGCATGAGTTTCTAAATAACCGCTCTAAAGGATTTGCGTACACTCCAATTATTGCAGCAGGTAATAATGCCAATGTGTTGCATTATATAGAGAACAACCAGCAATGTAAAGCTGGCGATTTAATACTTATGGATGTAGGTGCAGAGTATGCTAATTATTCCAGTGATTTAACGCGTACCATACCGGTTTCTGGTAAATTTACAGACCGTCAAAAAGCAGTTTACAATGCGGTAAACCGTGTAAAAAACGACGCTACAAAATTATTAGTTCCAGGCACGCTTTGGGCAGAATACCATGTCGAAGTTGGAAAACTAATGACATCGGAGTTATTAGGTTTAGGTCTTATTGATAAAGCCGATGTGCAAAACGAAAACCCAGATTGGCCGGCGTACAAAAAATACTTTATGCATGGCACAAGCCACCATATTGGTTTGGATACGCACGATTACGGATTATTACACGAGCCAATGCAAGCCAACCAAGTCTTTACAGTAGAACCTGGAATTTATATCCCAGATGAAGGTTTTGGGATTAGACTAGAAGATGATGTGGTTGTGCAAGAAACTGGAGCACCTTTTAATTTGATGAGAAATATCCCAATTGAAGCTGAAGAGATTGAAGATATCATGAACAGTTAATGGCTAACAAAAACAAATCATGGACCGAAGCCTTACTCGAAATTTTTAGAGTCATTCTTGAGGCTTTCGGTAAAAAAACACCAAACGTACTTGGCACCAACATGTCGTGCCTTACGAAGATGGTTTGGCTGTCCGTCGCGAAGGCAATAAACGTATTACCTCTAAACATCGTAAGCAATCTACTGCTATCCGAAAAGCCAAAACCATTGCCAAACGTAAAAAAGCAGGGGTGATTATCCATCGCAAAAGTGGTGGTGTCCGCGAACGACTAGATTATAGCGATTAAAATCTTATAGTCCTTAAGTTTTTACTAACTTTTGGTCATGAAACAGTCCATTTTTATTTTACTCATTGCTAGCATGCTTGTCGGTTGCCAAGAAAGCTGGAAGTCCATACCTGTAGACTCCGTTAAAATTGACACCTTACAAGGGCAATCTTTATTGAAAAAACCACTGATAAGTCCACAATTAGAAGCTAAAGATTTTGCCAAAGTCAGCAGATACCTCAAAGCATTAGACACCTACAATAGTAATCCTATGAATCCCAATTTTATAATTTGGTTAGGTAGACGCATGGCGTATTTGGGCGATTATAAAAAGGCGATTGCCATTTATACCGAAGGTATTGAGAAACACCCAAAAGATGCCCGCATGTATCGCCATCGTGGACATCGGTATATTACCACGCGCCAATTGGACCTTGCCATCAAAGATTTTGAAAAAGCCGTAACGCTTATACAAGACACTAAAGATATTATAGAACCAGACGGCATCCCTAACCGTCTTAACCAACCTGTCTCTAGTCTGCACACCAACATCTATTACCATTTAGGTCTGGCCTATTATCTAAAAGCCGACTGGCCAAACGCTTTATCTAATTACAAAAAATGTTTAGAGGCTTCTACCAATGACGATATGCGTGTGGCGGCATCGCACTGGTTGTATATGATATTACAACGTTTGGAACGTCCCGAAGACGCCAATAAATTACTAGAACCTATACGCTTTAATATGCCAATTATAGAAAATAACGTGTACCATATGCTACTGCTCTATTATAAAGGTGATTTAATTGATAATGATTTGGATGCCAATAATTCTGGTGGTGTAAAAGAAGCAGCACATTACGGCATTGCGCATTGGCACCAGTACAATAACCAGTCAGAAACCGCGCTTGCCATGTACAATTATTTGGTAAAAAATGGTATTTGGACTGGCTTTGGGTACATTGCCGCTGAAGCAGAACTATCACGTATCCAATAGTTTTAAAATTAATTTGTCGTTGTAAGAATTTCTAATTCATATTTAAAGCCGCAAATTGTGGCTGGGTTTCAAAGACGTAACGCTGTAATTTTTGCAGCGTTTCTAACTTATCGCTGGTATTAACGAGCAAGGATATGTTATTATTGCTTCCGCCATAAGCAATCATGCGTACATTGACATCTTGCAACACCTGAAACAAAGCTGGCGTGTCTGGATGGTAAATAATATTGTTACCAACTAAGCAGGCGATACTCATGTAATCTTCGACTTCGACTTGTGCAAATTTTTGCAGTTCGCTTACAATTGTTTCTAAATTTGTAACATCATCAATAGTTAACGACACTGCAATTTCTGAGGTCGTAATCATGTCGATAGCGGTTTCGTAAGTTTCAAAAATCTCAAATACTTTTTTAAGGAAACCGTGCGCCAACAACATACGTACCGACTTAATTTTTATGGCTGTTATGCCATCTTTAGCAGCAATGGCTTTGATACCATCACCGTGCGTTTGGTTGGTAATTAATGTGCCATGTGCATCTGGTGCCATAGTGTTTTTTAATCGTAGCGGAATATCTAAACGACGAACTGGCATTACCGTTTGTGGGTGTAAAATCTTAGCTCCAAAATAAGCCAGCTCTGCAGCTTCGACATAAGACAAATACGATAAGGTTTTGGTATCGTTTACAAAACGTGGATCGTTATTATGAAAGCCGTCAATATCTGTCCAAATTTGTACCTCATCGGCTTCAATAGCTGCACCAATAATAGTCGCGGTATAATCGCTACCACCACGCTGCAAATTGGTGATCTCGCCATCTGCATCTAAACAAATAAACCCTTGTGTAATGTAAATATCAGCTTCGGATTGGCTATCGATAAGTCGCGTTAAGTTTTGTTTGATGTAAAAATTATCGGGTTCGTTATTGCTGTCAATACGCATAAAATCTAAAGCTGGTAACAGCACAACTTGAAAACCTTCTTGCTGTAAAAAACGGCTAAACATATGTGTCGATAGCAATTCGCCACTAGCAACAATAGAATTGTGCAATTGTGTACTGTAAGTTTTTTTGGTGGCTTCAATTAAATTTTTAAAAATCATATTCACATAATCACTAACCTCTTGCCTAAGGCTTTTGTTATGTAACAAATCATAAACCGCAGTGTTGTAGTTTTCGTTTAAGGTTTTGATGCGTTCAATAGCAACTTCATTTTTATTAGATTTAATAAGGTTTGAAATTTCTATCAAAGCATTTGTGGTACCAGACATTGCAGATAGTACTACTATCTTTCTATCGTTGTTATCAATGATGTCTTTGACGTGATTGATGTTTACCACAGAACCTACAGATGTGCCGCCAAATTTATATACTAACATGTTTTTTTAGTTTTGAAATGCAAAAATACATTGGCCCATTTTCTCATAGCGAATATTTTGAAGAAATAGATTATATTTACACATAATGTTAATTATATAACAAATGAAAACTATAGCAGCTTGCGTTGAGGAAATATTAATAAAACAGCCTTTTTTGGAGGAAGCTTTATTTAGAGAAATCATCAACTTTTCTGCCTTATCAGAAGAGTTACAAGCATCTGTAAGCAAAATGTTGGGCAAACCTGTAAAAACAGGTGCGATTATGATGGCCTTGCGCCGTTATGCACCACCAGTACATCTACGCCAGTCGCATCAACTAAAAGCCGTCTTAAAACAATTGGGTGATATTACAGTACGTAGCAATTTGGTGGATTTTACGTTTCAAAATTCGGACACATTGATCAAAAGTCATTCTGATGTTATGGCTAACTTAGACACCAAATCTTTTTATGGATTTTCACGGGGTATTTACGAAAGTAATATTGTGGTTTCTGCTTCAGGAAGGCGTACCATTTTAGAGGGTTTTAAAAATGAAAAAATAATAGATTCGCAGGATAATCTGTCAGCAATTAGCATCCGTTTGCCTAAAAATAATTCAAGGATTTCAGGTTTATATTATCAGATTTTTAAGCGTTTTGCCTGGGAAGGGATTTCACTTTATGAAGTGATTTCAACCACCAATGAATTTACTGTTTTAATAGAAAATCATCTTGTAGATCAGGCTTTTTCTGCAATTAAGAACTTGAATGCGGCTTAGATTTCTGAAAAATATTTATTAAGACAAATACCAGTAAAGCAGGTAGTATCCAACCTAAACTGTGTTTGGCTAATGGGATAAACATAAAATTATCTTTCAGATGTTTTAACGGTTCAATTACTCCAATCACATCTGGTATACTAAAAATAAATGTCACAATCACTACAGCTTTAAATACTAATGGTGTTGCTGATCTCTGAGGTAATACATTTAGAATTATAAGTACAATTGTGATCGGATAAATGAATAACAATACCGGATAAGCAATAACAATTATAGAATAAAAATCGAGTTGTCCCACACCAACACCAGCAATACAAGCAATGATTGCTGTAATAATATACACCTTATTTGAACTGCTGAATAGGCTTCTAAAATAATCTGAAGTACCAGCAACAATGCCAACAGCTGTTGTAAAACATGCCAGTGAAATTAGAACACTTAATACTGTATTTCCAAAAGTACCCAATGCGGAAATACTAATACTTCGAAGTAAATTGGCACGTTGTATATCATTATCTAAAGAAGTATCAACCGAAATCTCAGTTCCGTAATATGCTCCAACTGAAATTAATCCTGAATAAATAACAAACAAACCTAAACCAGCAATTAAACCTGCCTTTCGTATTAAAGATTTTTTAGCTTCATAGGCTTCTATATCAATTGTTTTAAACTTTAATGATACAATTATAAATGCACCAACAACAATCGCTCCAATAGCGTCAAAAGTTTGATACCCTTCTAATATGCCGCTTACAATTGGTGTGTCAAATGTCGCAGGGTTTGCCAAACTACTATTGTATAGTCCAATAACTATAACCAATAATAACATGATGACAATTAATGGCGTCAAGAACTTACCAATGATATTTAAAATCTTAGAACGGTTTAAAACAAAGACAAGAACTAAAGCAAAATAGACGAGACTTGTCCAAAATGGGTCAGTCCCAAAAGCAGGATAAATAGCAATTTCATGCGTGGCTGAAGCAGTACGTGGCGACGGAATGGCAACCGATATCGCATAAATAATAATACAATAAATTGAACTAAACCAAGGCGACACTTTTTTACCAAAATCATACATCGTACCTTGTAACTTGGCATGAGCCATAATCCCAATTATAGGTATAGCTACAGCCGTAATAATAAATCCTATGGTTACCCAAAACCATTGCTCTCCAGCATTGTATCCTAATAAAGGTGGGATTAATAAATTTCCGGCACCAAAAAACAAAGAAAATAGTCCGAATGCGGTTAAGAAGAGCGTTTTACGTTTATACACTAGTCAATTCTTTTAAGCTCTAAATCACCAAAGTCAAAACTAAAATCTGTAATAGATGTAATGTATTTCATAGTAGCGCCTATTGTTTTACCAGTTTCGTCAAATACAAAATTGACAAACACATCGGCATCAAAACTTCGGTTGTTCCACTTGGCAATATATGTGGTTTGATCGTATGGCAATAACTCACCCACAAGTTGTGACGAACGTTCGCTTTTTATTGTATAAGCCTTGCCATTATAAGAGATTATAATATTTCCAAACCAAGCATCGTTGTATGTGCCAACAATTTGTCCTGGTTTGGGTAAACTATTATCTTTTTTAGCAGCTTCAACTTGTTTGAAAATTTCAATTTTTTCTTTTTTAATTTGCTTTAAATAATCTTTTCTTTTTTTTCCATAACGGGATATCCAGTCTCTATCTTCATAACCCAAGTAAATGTCTTTAATAGTATTTGTGATTGTATTAAATGCTGAGCCTACCATTTGATTGGTTAAAACCACAATCGCCAAATCTAAATCAGGAATCATCGTAAATTGAGTGACTGTCCCCAATAATCCACCAGTATGATATACTTGTTTATATCCGCCTTTTACATCTGTTAAAAACCAACCCAATCCATAACCTCTAAAGTTACTTTCGTAAGCATCATTAGCTCTTACTCGGAGTGGTGTTTGTAATTGCCAAAGCTCATGAAATTGTTCTTCACTTAGTAAACGGGTTCCGTCTTTGGTGACAGCATCACTCATTAAAAAATGTGCCCAAGTTAACATATCGCCAACGTTACTTACAATACCACCAGCAGGATTTGCTAAAGGAGACCAGTCATGAGGTATTTGAACCACTTCGCCATCAGCTAAAGTATGTGCATCAATGATATTTGATTTATCAGTGACACGATTATATGATGCTTTACTATTAATCATCCCAACTGGTTTCATGATTTTGGTTTCAATAAACACTTCCCATGACATGCCACTAACTCGTTTTAAAACTTCGCCT
>Ga0209196_1001773_pt1 | contig 14763 bp, 10 predicted proteins | sample COGITO_mtgs_1105_5_FD_184801 | JGI IMG/M metagenome (GOLD analysis project Ga0209196, IMG submission 184801) | Pelagic marine microbial communities from North Sea - COGITO_mtgs_110509 (SPAdes) (version 2) | ecosystem: Environmental > Aquatic > Marine > Epipelagic ... | reverse complement strand
CAGCAAGAGTTCCTGGTCGATTAGAAGCTGTACTGCAGTGGATCGCTGGTCTGCACTGAGTTTGTTGTAGGGCAGGGCCCATAGCTCCAAAGCCAAGCTGTCAGCATCTTTAATGCTGATTGGCTGCTGGTTGACTAATGCGACGACAGAACTGTCGCCATTGCTGGTTGATAGCTGTTGTGACAATGTGGCTCCCAATAATGCTAACAGCAATCCGGCGCAGGCTATTAGCCCGCGGATGGCGATATTGGTTCGCGCTGTGCCGTTGCTTGCATTCATGCAGATGCTTCTCGGAGCCGGTTTATATAGCCTGAATTTTGTTGGCCATACCTTCTTATTTTGCTGGATCATGATAACCCAGTGTCACCTGTTGTCACTGTCGAAAGCAGTCATGGCTGTTACAAAAGCGGACAGGCAATTAATTAAAGGCATAAAAAAAGGACGGGGGATACCCGTCCTTTTAGGTCTAACTACTAGCCTTAGAAGCTATAGCTGAATCGCGCGCCATAGATTTCGCCAGGTGCCATGTAGCGGAAGTGGGCACCAGAGGCAAGAGGAGTATCTGCCGCACCAGCTGCAGTGATCTCATTTGTGACGTTGCGACCAAAGAACATTAGGTCCCAGTCATCGCCCTTAAGACCCAAGCGAAGGTTGACTTTTTCGTACCCTTTTTGGACGTCAATTGGATCCAAATCACCTGTCATGAAGTAATCATCAACGAAGTTGACGTCAATACCGGCATACCATACGGTGCCGTTCGACAGGGTGCTAACGTAGTCAGCAGTGAGAGATCCTTCGAAATCCGATCCAAGCTGGCCACCTGAGATATCTTGACTAGAGCCTGAAGGGGTCCCATCACCAAGGAACTGCTGCTGGCAACCTGCCGCTATGGTAACGGGGCTATCAGAACGCAGTTCACCCAGAGGCGCCGCTTCATTAAGAGCTAGAAGGGCAGAAGCTTGAACAGCAGTACAGCCAGCCGAATCAAAGCTTCCGTATTCGCCATCCAAGAATGACAGGCTGGCGCCGAGGTAAAGCTTGTCGGTTGCCTGCCAGGCAAGATCCATCTCGAGGCCAGAGATGTTTGAAGACGCTGCGTTAGCGACCACAAAACCCAGACCCACAAAGGTTGAAACCTGTTGATCTTCGTAGGTGCTGTCGAAGTATGCCCAGTTGAAGTTCATTGCTCCATCCATGAAGACATGCTTACCACCAATCTCCCAAGACTCGGCCGATTCATCGTCGTATTCAAAACCGATACCAGGCACATTCCTCAGAACAGTCCCGTCCTCCTCAATAACAGGATTCTGGTCATCAACTGAGTTGAATCCTCCACTCTTGAACCCTTCTGAGTAGCTAATGTAAAAGTTGTTAGTGTCTGATTGAGCCCACTGAAGGTTTACTGCAGGTACTAACTGATCCGTATCTCGTTTCTCGTTAAATGAGTGGGCGTAGACTCCAAACAGCGAGTCCTGTAGCAATGCAAGCATTGGATTTGCATCGGGCGTTGCATATCCAGTAGCGCTAGAGGTAAGGTCAGCAGATGCGATGGCCGTCTTTTCTTCCTCTGTATAACGAACACCTGCTGTTAGCGTTAGGTCATCAGTAAGGTCGTACGTACCTTGAAAGAAGGCGGCTGTAGTATCGGTCTTCTGGTTGTAGTAGCTCACTCTACCAGCCTGCGACCACATCGTAGCGCCTTCGACACCAAAACCGCCGTAGACTGCAGCAGTCTGTGGATTTTCGGGGAATAACCAAGCATCAACGGTCGCCTCAATTTGTAACTCAGTCATGCCAGCTGTTACACCCAAATTGGCCAAGCCTGCGGCAGCAATTGCGTCGATTGGAATTGCCAAGAACGAATCTGTTCCTCCTTGACCATACTCAGCGCCCATGCCCGTGATCAGGTTTACGAGGGCAGGCTGGCTGAGCGTTCCATCGACCTGAACAACACGGTCAATTTCTTGCTCGGACTCAGACCAGTAAACGCCGGCAACGAACGAGAAGCGCTCATCAGTCGGTGAAGAGATTCTGAATTCTTGGCTAGTTTGCTCATAATTAGAGATATCAGCGCGACCAACAAACTGAAGAGGTAGCCAGTCCGCGTCAATGCCGTCCTGATAGTCATAGGTATTTCGGCCTGTTACCGAGTGAAACGAGTACCCGCTGTCCGACTCAATGTCGATAACTAAAGACGTGTCTGCAGTTTCAGTATAGGTCCCCTCTGGACGCTCTCCACCATTGTCACACGAACTCGCTGAGTTGCTACCGATGCCGTACCGCCCTTCCGCCTTAACATGCTCTTCCAGTGCACAGCCGCCCAGTGTGATTGAATCTCGATACATGGTGGTACCGTCGTTGGCGTTGGTCTCTGCTCCGTACTCTGGGTATGCGAGCCCCATAACAGCAAACATCAATGTGTCGGCTGGTCCAACAGGATCATTCGGTAGCCAGTTCATTTGGGTGCTGTTAGCCCCGAGACGCTCGAAACTACTCTCCGCATGAGTGAACTTAACGGAAGTATTTTCGCCCGGGTTCCACATTGTTGTGAAGCGCCAAATTTCTTCATCGGTCGACGGCATATCGGATGGTGCACCCGGCATGGCATTTTTCATGTAGCCGTCGTCGGTCTGGTCCCTGAAGGCAAGTCTGAACGCAAGATTGTCTGACGGAGAGTAGTCCAAGCTACCTTCAATCATTTCTCCGTTATTGGACTCAGCGGTCACAGCAATTTTGCCGCTTATGCCATCTTGGCCCATTTCAGGTTCCGCAGTCGTTACATTTATAGCACCCGCCAGCGTATTCTTACCAAACAGAATCCCTTGAGGGCCTCTCAAAACTTCAACTTGCTGAAGGTCAAACAAGCCTGTTCTGATCTGTCTGCTTTTCCCGTAGTGTACGCCATCCACATAAACACCAACTGATTGCTCAAATGATTGGTTCGCACCAACGCTGATCCCGCGCATTGTAATAATGGTGTTTACCGCATTTTCACTAATGCTTAGATTGGGAACGTATTCAGACAGGCTCTGGAAGTCAGTGACACCAGCGTCCTCAAGCCTGTCACCGCTCACGGCAGTCATGGATATAGGCACGTCCTGAAGGCTTTCAGCACGTTTCTGTGCTGTTACGATAATTTCTTCCAGGTTGAGCACCATATGCGCCACTTGACGCGGCAGCAACTGCCAACGCCAGACTGGATAAAGTGCGGATTGATTTCTTGTTCATATACTTCCCCTCGGTTTTTATTATTTGGCAGCTTTGCGCTGACTATTATTGTGTCGGCACATAAGCGCCAAGCTTTTTATTTTATAAGTGATGGCTTAATAGCTTCAGTAAGCTGCTCACTTTCACAGAGATGGACTCTCTTAACACCACTGTGCGGATGAGATTAGCACAAAAAAATCTGTAATGCATGCCCTGTCAAACCCGGCCATATTTGTAGCTATATCGGACAGTTCGAACTGTTTTTGTGCTTTGTCACATGAACCATTGGGTGTGCAAACAAAGAGATAGCCCAACGATTACTATTAGGACGGGCGAGTGAGAGGATACCTCCTAGTCAAATTAGAATACGGTTTAAAATTGAGATGCTCAGCCAGCATTGGGCTGACCCAAAATTTCAGTTAGCCTCTCCAGACAGCCTTCCATGCTGGTGCGGATAAATGTTTCGATTTCAATCGGTGCCACTGTCGTTTCCCATAGCAGTCGGCAGCCATCGGCATTAGGAATGATTTCAATGCTGGCATGATGGGATTCCAGTGGTGCCGGGGTTTCAAAACAGGAATACTCCATGGTTTTGCTATCTTCATCTCGACTGAGAATACGTTCTTTGATATCTCCGGCACCGGGCAGGTGCAGGGATCTGACTTCGCCATCAAAGGTGCAGCTTGTTGCGCCGGGAACCCAGTCGATGCGATCTGGTGTTCCTATAATAGCCCACAGCTGGTCAGCGGGGGCATTGAATTGGTGGTCAAACTTTACTGACATGGTGGCTGCTCCATTGTTCTTCCCTAAGTTAATGACGGAAATTTTTTGATATTTATTTGAACTTTTGTGAACTGGGCTGTCGTATTCAGTGCAAGTAGTTTATTCCTTGCAAGTTTCGTGAAATAAAAACTCTCCCCGTAGTAAACAAGCCCTGATCTAATTATTGGATCAGGGTTTTTTTTAAGCCTCAAAATTAACAGCTGAAGCCCGGTCATTTATAAAATAATTTTTAATGGCTGTCGTGCTTAAATAATTCTGGCCTTCACCGCGTAGTAAATTTCTCAATCGCCTGACAAGTTGCTTCCAGAGAGGCAAGCAAAGGATCGATCTGTGCTTTGTGCCTTTGCCATTTGTCTGTTGCCGGCTGTGTCAGAGTTGTGTTGGACAATTTATTGGCAAACTGCATATGGCTTTTGCTGTGACTGTCGATTTCGGCAAAGTTCAGCAGCCGATCAATCTCTGATTGAGGGTTGGCAAGAAGGTCTTCATAACTGACAGTACAGTATTTTTCAGTCGGTAGTTTGGCTAAGTTTTGCACAATAGTCTGATTGCTCTGTTGCCACTGAAAGGCGGCTATCTCTGCTAAAGAGCACCCCACTAGCTCTCTCCAGCCCGGGGGCAGCAGAAAACACCAGCCAGGACGGTCCCAGCCCGGAAGTTCGGGAAATGTCATAAAGCGGCCTGTATCTAGCCCCAGAGTCCAGGCTTCTATGATGCTGGCAATATTTGGCTGGGGTGCCCGGTGCAGAAATATATATCTTGCGTCGGGAAAAACTTGGTCAAGGAAGGGTATATTCAGAGCATTGCGAGGGGTCTTTTCGATAAACTGTGTCGGGCGCTGGAGAAATAATTTGGGGTTCTGGAGAAAGCTCTGTTGCGATACATCGCGCAACAGGCAGGCCATATTATCGCGGAATAGTTGGATGCACTGTGGGTTGGCATGAGTTTCGTTGAGGCTGGCTGAATCCAGTGACTGGTTTTCTGCTCGTAGATGGGGGAAGTTACGAAATACTTTATGGCTCTCACTGCCGATCCAGCTGGTTTGCGGTAGCCGGGTTAGATATTCAAATAACAATGTGCTGCCAGATCTTGGTGCCGAAAGAATAATCAGCGGTTTGTGTAGTGCCTGATCAATCTGCGCCTGAGTTGCATAGGTTCTTAGTTGTTGCGATAACTGTTGGACCGCTGCGAGCTCATTCATAGGGATCAACTAGGCTTCAAAGCAGGTGCAGGGAATGGTCATGCGATCTGTGGCCATGCAGATTTCCGGATGACAGTCTTGACCAGGATGAACCTTGACTGCACAGCAGCATTGTTGGCCTGCAATAACCCAATCGAGCAGAAGATGTATGCGGGCGGCATCACTGTTGTTACTGACACTGTGCATGCGACGATTATTGATTTCTATCACTTCGCCCTCTGCCAGATAACGGGTTTCATTACCCACCTTAAACTCTACCCCCGGATTGGTGAGTAGAGGAATATGAATTCGGTGTGAATGGGCCAAAGAAAAATTCTTGTCTTGGTGAGCATCGATAGTGCCGCCCGGATTGAGTCGAACCAAGCTGGCTCTGACGCAATAGCCCGGACCGGATTGTGCTGCCAGCACTGATCCCTCGGGTGTCTGATCATAATGTTGGGCAACAAATTTAACCATTGGCATCAGCGCTGATTCAAAGTATTTAAATGGTTGCCGAACGGTGGGGTTTTTATGTCGAAAGTCATAGTCATAGACCAACCCAATAGTCTGAGTTTGGCGATGAACTTCGTATTTGGTCTGCCGTTCGGTGTCATCCAGCCAGGCCTGTGGGGGCAGTAATGCGATTAACCGCTTAAAATGGTCTACATCAATTGTGCCGATTTTATGAAAATTTCCGTTAAAGTTCATTTTAGGCTCTGGTTTTAATAGTTATTTTTCAGCTGTCGCAATGCTGTAACTGGATTAGTCGCTGTAACCCAATAATGCGCGCAAACCTGGCGCTGCATACTCGACCATCTGTTTTTGTTTGTCGGGCAATACATCCGGAATAACGTCGGTTAAGCCAGACAGGTTCTCTCGTGCGGTGCCGCTCTGTTTGCGGTCGGACCCCACTAGTACGCGCTCGCGCCAATCGTCGGGCAATGGGCCCATATTGGCCGCCAAAAATAAATCGCTGAAGAATGTCTCAGCCTTATCGGTTTCGAGGTTAGTCAGATTGTCGAGCAGATCTTCATATTTAATGACTTTGGCCTTGGTGGCCAGCCAGCCGACTGCATTGTGAGTGTAGATTTCATTCAGGTTGGGTGACTTGCCATGAATGCCCAGAATCATCATATTCAGAACCTCATCAATGGCGACATTGCCGCCTCTCAGGTGCTCGAGAGATCCTTGGAAGGTATCTGATAAAAAAAACCGCGCCCGAGCCAATACCCAGGTATAGGGGTCGCGCACCAGAACAATATGATTGACGTTGCGCAGAGCAATTGCTGAATCATCTGAAAACAGCAGGTGGCCCCAGGACAGTTTCGAGTTGTCGGGGCTAAATGCCGCCAGGTGTTGGCGCAGTATTGGAATTTGAATAAACGCATCATGGTACTGCTGATCAACCGCCACAAACATGCGCATAATATTGCGCAATAGATGAGTGCCAGATTTGGGGACCGAGTTGAGAAATACCGATTCGGTCAAAGGCGTCTGGTGATAGTTGCCGTTGAGCGAATTGAGGTTGTCCTGTTTGGCATTGATCGTTGGCATTATTGGATTCCTGGAGGCCGCTGGGCAGGTTGTTCGGTATTAGTTGAGTAGGAGCGATAAGTTTATATGCTTTTAAAAAACTATGCCTCCAAAAGGAGGCATAGTTTGTGTTGCTAAAGAACCACTAAAAAATTTAGAAGTTCTTGGTTACATTAACGAAGAACGAACGTCCTCTCCAGTTGTACTGGGAGTAGAAAGCAGAGTTACCCTCTGTACTGACCTGACCCAGGTTCAACGTAGTCAAGCGAGGTGGTTTGGTATTTAAAGCATTATTCACACCAAAGCGCGCCAGAACACCGGAGTCGTCGAAGGCTTTTGACACTGACAGATTGTGATAAACAACAGTATCTGCGCCTAGTACAAACCTTACAGGAGTACCGAATCTAGAACCCTCGTCTGTACCATAGTCATCCACATCAGATGCATCTCCAATGAAGTTCATGCCCCAGTAGTAGCTCCAATCGTTGTTACGCAGCTCTACAGACGCTCTACCAGTCCACTTGGGGTCACCCATGCGGCCGTTGTAGTCACGATTTGGAGAACCATCACGTACTAGGATTGAATCTTCAATCTGGAAAGTGTGCTGAGTGTCAAACACCAGCTCACCCCAGGGGACTTCGGTTGTGTACCGAGCAGAGAGGTCCCAACCACGGTTGGTTTGCTCTGCAATATTGATGTACTGGTCGTAGACGTTGTCAACTTTCATATCAACGGGATCACGCTCAAACAGATCACAGAGTGGGTCGTTGGGGAAGTTGACTGAGTTATAGCAGCCGAAAACAATCGAGCCGGCACCCAGTTGAGAAATCTCATCTTCCACTGTGATATCAAAATAGTCTACAGAGATGCTTAGGTCAGCAAACTCAGGTCGCCATACCAGTCCGATGGTATTAGTTTCTGAAGTTTCGGCTTCCAGCGTATCACCATTACCACCGGAGATAGTGGTTGCACTAATTGCTGCATAGTGGTCGCCATCAACTCCATCTGCCGCACAGTTGTCTGCAACACGCTGACTGATATCGCCGTCCTCAATTGCAGCTTCCCAATCAATACATGGATCGATTGAAGATTGGCGAGCAGAGGCTGTCTGATTAGCTAGGTACAGCTCATACAACGAAGGCGTTCGGAAGGACGTACCATTACTTGCACGGAGCTTTACCGTGTCAGTAATATCCCAGTTGATGCCTACTTTGTAGGTGTCGCCCGAACCGTAGGAAGCAACTTCAGTGTAACGCATCGAAGCATTGAGCGTCAGAGACCTAATGAAGGGCATGTCTTCGAGAAGAGGCATGTCAACTTCGGCAAAGATTGCTTTGGTACGGTCAGAACCAGCAGTAATGCCCGCTGTAGACGTCAAGGCTGCAAGGCCATCGCGGGTCAGCTGCCCCGGGGTGTCGATGATTTCATCCTTTTTGGTTTGGAAGCCCATCGCGAAACCCATGGTGCCTGCAGGAAGCTCCATTAGCGGGCCAGTCACAAATCCTTCAATTGACACCTGATTATACTCAGTAACACCTGTTTCCCAGGCAAAGAGATATTCCATTTGCTCAGGGGTAAAGTTACCAGCAAGGAATTGAGGATCAAACCAAGGCAGGTCAATACAGTCTGCTCCACTGGCTAGTTTGGTGCCCGCACAAAGGCCGGTCAACCAGTTGTTGCCTCGCATGGCGTCGTCCAGTACTTGCTGGCTCATGTACTCACCTTCGCTGCGCGACTTCTGGATAGACAGATCATAGGACCAGTCTGACCAGTCGCCAGAGAAGTTACCCATCAATCCTGCAACTACTCGAGAATAGTCTACGGTGATTTTGTTATCGTTTTGATCCGTTATGGGTGTCGAGCTCAGCCACTGATTACCAGTCCAGCCGTCAGCAGTGGGCGCTGAGTTACCTGTAAAGTAATCGCTTGACTCGTTGTAAGTGTACGACCAGAACTGACGGTAGCCGTTAACATAGTTCTCTCGTCGGTTTAGCAGAAGCTCACCATAGACAGTAGTGTCGTCATTAATATCAAACTTAGCTTCACCGTATACGGTGGTGAGCTCTGTTTTTGGAATTAATGACGCATCATCCTGAAATGGGTGGTCAGCATTGGTAACACCCATTGAATCTCTGTCATAGGCAACGGGATACCAGCCCGGGGGCGTATTCATGCTGCTGAAGTCTTCAAACGAATCGATATAGTTCCCCAGATCACCATCATAATCATACTGGGCTTTCGATCTTGAGGGGATTTCACCATCATAATCATAGATCCAGACATGACCCCAGAGCAGGTCAGTACAATGTGGATTACCTGTGCGCGGGTCTATAGTATCCGCTCGATCGCCGGTCGCTGGATCAAATACATATTCTTCACCACAATTAAAGTAGTCGCGATCGCCTTTTGCCAGTTCTTCTGCTTTGTAGTAGTCAGCCGTCATGCTGTAGTGCAATCGACCTACGGTGTCGCCAAATTTGAAGCTAACCCGGGATGTTTCACCGCCATCTTCACCTGGCTGAGAAAGAAAGGCATCAAAACTACCGCCGTCAGACTTGTCGGTAATAATATTCACAACACCGGCAACCGCGTCAGAACCATAAATTGACGATGCACCATCTTTGAGTATTTCTACGCGCTCAATTGCGTTTAAAGGCAGGACGTTGAGGTCAAAAGATGAAACCCCGCCACGAACACCCGCTGGTCCGGCACGACGGCCGTTCAGTAGAACCAGTGTTCGATTGGCACCAAGGCCGCGCAGGCTCAGAGTGGCTGCGCCTGTACCACCGTTTTGCACGAATGCAGTAGACGATGCAGCAGTCACCTGAGGTGAGCCTGCAGCGACGGTAGTAGTCTGTAGCAGAGTTGCGATATCTCCGATACCCTGTACTTCGGCGACATCCATTTGAATAACGTCCATCGGTGATGAACTTGAGAATACATCTCGTGAAATACGAGACCCTGTTACTAAAACTTCCTCTAATGCTTGCGGGCTTGCGGATGCAGCTCCAGATTCAGCTGTTACTGTTTCACTATCAATTTCGGATTGGGCCAATGCAGACAAGCTGCTCGCCATTACGAGCGAACCTATAGCATAGGCCAGTGGTGTTTTACGTATCATTAGGTTTATCTCCCCCACAAGTCTGTTGAGACTTACAAACAACTGTAAGACGCTACATCCTTGTTTTGAACTGTGGTTTTACTGTTAAAAGAATTATTATTTTAATTGCGTTTCTCTATGCAGAGTCACTGAAGTCACCCCTGCTTACGTTCGAGTATATCCCTGCAAAAAAAGCAGGTCAATACAAGAATATTGGCGCGATTAGGAGCCAATATTCTTGTCAAAAAAGGCCAGCAGTTTCTTAAATAACTCCTCTCTATTATCAACGCTGACAAAACCATGGCCTTCTTTGGCTTTTACCAGCCACTCGTAGTCAATGTCGCGCTTGTCCAATTCATCGCGCAGTACCTCTGCATGGGCAAAGGGTACCCGCTGATCATCTTTGCCGTGAATAATCATAACGTCTGCTTTTAGGCGATCCAGATAGGTGATTGGCGAGCCTGCCTTGCAGGATGCAGGGGAGTCGCAAATAGCCTCATTAATATAGTCGAGGCCGTCATCCCGGCGTTGAATATCACCCTTTTTAGACATAAGCTCAAGATCGTATACGCCCACGTAACCTGCTGTGCATGCATAGAGATCCGGCTCTTTCACTGCACTCATTAGCGCCGAATAACCTCCATAAGAGGCACCATAGATACAGACTCGCCCCTCTTCGGTAATACCAGCCTCAATAGCCCATCGCACTGAATCCGTCAGATCGTCCTGCATTTCTCCAGCCCACTGCTGAAATGCTGAGTACATAAAATCTTTGCCATAGCCGCCAGAGCCACGAAAATTAACCTGCAGTACGGCATAGCCGCGGCTGGCGAGCATCTGCACTTCTGGGTTAAATCCCCATCGATCTCTAGGGCCATAGGGGCCACCATGGGGGTGCATAATCAGAGGGAAGGGACCTTTACCCTCTGGACGAGTTAGATACCCATAAATGGTTTTACCGTCACGCACAGTGATTTTGTAGGGCTCCATTGGTCGCATCTTGCTTGAGTCGATATAAGAGTGAGCCTGGCGAATACGAGATAGCTTTTTATTGGTTTTATCAAATAGCAGATACATACCTGGAAGTTTATCGCTCCGTACAGACACCACCGCGAGTTCACGATCAAGGTCTTTCGCTGAGGTCTCTGATGTTATCTCTACAACATGCTCTGGAAATTGTGCCTGCAGGGCAAGTAACATGCGGTTGTACTCGCTTTCTTCTGATAGCGGAATGAAGGTCTTGTAATCGGGCTCTACCCAGACCCCGGCCAGATAACCTGTGGTGTTGCCGGTTCCCTCTATTAAATCCATCTCTATGCCGCCAACATCGACATAGGGATGCTTGTAAAGTAATGTCTTCTCTCCACTCTCCAAGTTGTAGTGATAAAGAGCTTCGGTGTCAGTGTCGATATTATCTAGGACTAAAATAGCTTCTTCGTTTGGGACAAATGCTTCGGGTATTAATCTTCCTTTATACTCGTCTGTTCTGGACAGTAGTTTCCAGTTTTCTCCTTGTCGTTGAAATACTTTCCATGCCTCCTCATCATCGATGTCAGATCCGTAGGCAAACCGTAAGGCCCCACCCGGGTCAACCATCAGAGATGCATTTTTGATGGGTGATGAACCCAGCGAAATTTCTCTGCCATTGTAAATATTTAGTTTAACCAGTCGCGTGTAAGCACCGTCCTTTGATCCCCAGGTATAGACTTCCATCAAAACATGACGATCGTCTTCCGGTAATTTATGGGCAACCGAAGCGCTGACGCGGGACGAAAAGCGGCGTAGATGGCTCTGCTGTTTCTTGCCAGCTCCATAAATCCAACGCTTCTTGGTACCATCTATGTTGACAGCAATGATATTTCCGGTCGAGAAGGGGATTTCCTGAATTCCTGACTTAACAGCTTCCCAGGCAATCAGCCGCTCATTATTAGCCCAGACAAAACTACCTATAAATCCAGATCCTCCAATAGATATCTGATGCAAGTTCTCCATGGTTTTTGTATCTATCACCATAAGTTTTGAGCCGCCGAGGCCGCTATCAGTGTCCACTATACCTGCCAGATGACTGCCGTCGGGACTTATCTTAATTGAGCTCCAAGTGCTAAATTCGGCAAAGTGACGCAGCGGAGTCTGTTCGCTGGCATAGATATTTGGCGCTAATAATGACAGCGCTATGATTAGTTTTATGGCTATGGTCTTTAACATTCCTCTTCCCCTCAATGTCTTTGAAGTGCTAGCAGCGCCATCCTGCTGGTGTGCTAGCTGTCTGATAGCTTTTCATTCCCACGGTGTTCTGGAGCCAGATGGCGTGGGGTGGCAGTGTTTTTTGGCCTTCCTGAAGTCGTTCAATCACGCGACGGAAAATCTGTGGCTGCGCTTTATTGGTGATGTTTTTCTGCGCATATTCTGGCTGCTGAAACCCCATTCCATGCAGGATACATAAATAACTTTCATGATTCCATAACCCTGCTGTGTCCACTGGGCCGCTGTTGAAGAGTGGGCTGGCCGTGTTGGAAGCCAATCCTGAAAAACATTGATCCTCAAAATCCAGTGGCGTCGGCAATTTCATGGCCCAGTATTCCAGTTTGGCCTTTAGCCGATCATTGATATGTTCAGGCTTTTGTACCTCAAGCCAGAAGTCAGTATCGGTTCTCTGAGTCAGGCAATAGTGCATATTGATAAAATCGAGAATCTCATAAAAGCGATTGGACATGACTCGGTTATAGCGATAAGACATGGCCTCCATATGGGCATCGTCGAATGGAAAGTGCTCGGCCAGAGCTACGGCACCCAGGTCGCTGAGGTACAGGCCGGTGGACTCCAGCGGTTCAATAAATCCTCCGGATAGTCCAATGGCAACGCAGTTTCCCTGCCAGGTTTGTCGTCGGCGCTCTACAGAGAACTTTATATGCCGGCTATTAAGTTGCTCGGTGTCTGCTCCCTGATAGGCGCGCATTTCCTTCTCAGCATCTTCCGAAGAGATAAAGTGACTTGAGTGCACATAGCCAATTGAGCGCTGCGACTGCATGGGAATATCCCAGATCCAGCCATTGGACAGAGCTGTAGCGGTGGTATAGGGGCGCACCATGCCAGGGTAGTGCGTCTCATAGGGGACATGCATAGTCACGGCCCGGTCACAGAGCAGCCATTGTGAGCAATCTTCCACATCAACACCGGCCGCCTCGCCAATCAGTTTTGCGCGGAAACCGGTGCAGTCAACAAATAGGTCTCCATTTAAAACCTGCTCGTTATCTAGGACTACAGAATCGATAAAACCATTGTCACGCATTTTAACTTGGCTGAGATTAGCCTCAATATGGACTACACCCCGGGCAGTGGAGAAGTCACGCAAGTAATCGGCAAACTTCTGTGCATTCATGTGATAGGCGTAATTGAGTTCGCTATTTGCGCCATTTTGTCCCAGGGCTAGGGGTGCTCTGCCCATCTCGCAGATGATGGGTTGAGCCGAAACTGTTTCCATGTAGGGAATACTGCGATCACTGGCTGCCCATTCGGAGCCCGAGTTATCAATCGGATACTGGGAATAGCGGCTGAATGGATGATGATAAAAGGTATCGTTGTTTTTAACCCAGTTGACATATTTGATCGACTGCTTAAAAGAAGCATCCGTGGTGCGCATAAAATCCTGCTCGTCGACACCTACTACAGCCAATAGATGTCTCATCGAGGGAATAGTGGCCTCACCGACGGAAATTCGCGGAATATCTGGAGACTCAACCAGCGTAATATGGACTTTGGGATCCAGTCCTCGCTTGTTAAGTGCTCCGTTTAAATAGGCTGCGGCCATCCAGCCGGCAGAGCCCCCTCCAACAATGGTTACTTTTCTCAAGGTCATGCCCTAATGTTGTTAAGCTTTCTCTTCAGTGTAAATAAATCTTTGCCTGTGATCTATGGTTATCGCTACCCTGGCGGCTATCTTTTACTCGGCCAAGTCTGACCTGCTAACCGCAGACTTTGAGGTGGGAGTCTAGTCAGCATGGCTTTCCCTGGGCCATCGCCTTTAAGGGGTTGGTATCAGGGTGATTTTTATGCCCTGAGTTTTGCTGATATCCAGAGTTTGGATTTGCTCTCCCGAATAGGCAAGGGCGATTGAGATTTTGGAGTTACCAGGCTGCATATCAACGAGGCTGACACCTATATTGCCCAGACTAAATTGTTGCTCAGCCCCGCCGGTTTGCGCTGCTTTGGCTATCAGCGCTTTCTGCAGCATATTGTCGGTAGCTGTGATATCAATGACTCCAATCTGAACTGCGATTAAAGCCTGTGCACCATTGACGTGCTCAGCTGTGCCCACCACAGGAATGCGACTATCAATAGGGGTTATATCCTGCAGCAAGAAGGGTAGATCAGCCTGTCTGCTGCCGCCCAGTTTCCAGTGCACGACTTCGCCGTCGGTCCGCTCACGAGAAAATACCTCGCTTGCCAAAATCTCAATGCCCTGGTTCTCCCAAATTGTCAGGCTGGCATCAAGATCATTGACCCGTGCGCACCAGTCAACTGGTCCGATATCGCCACAGATCCAGCTGATAAGTCTGTTGTAGATATTGGTTTTTTTCTGCGCCTGTCGCTGCACAATATTGAGTTTTATTGCCAGCTTGATTAACGCGCTATTCCAGCTGGGCTTGAGAGCCAATAGTTCGATATAGGTTTGATTGGAAAAGATCACCAGAGCGTTTTCAGTCACACCGTGAGAGCCACCGGGAGTGACTTGAAAGCCAAGCTCAGTAAAATCCGCGGAAGCTCTGTTGAGGTCGGCGACAAAAACCACGGCGTGGTCAAACTGGGCGTTGAGCATTGGCATCTAGATAGTCCGCAACAAATGATTGCGGAATGGTAAATCTAGTGGGACTGATTGTAAAAGCCTGTTGGCTTTTACAACTCCTGCGGAGCGCCATGTCCATCTGCGATGGCCAAGGCGTCCAAATCGTCCTAGAGGACG
>Ga0209196_1001770_pt1 | contig 14787 bp, 4 predicted proteins | sample COGITO_mtgs_1105_5_FD_184801 | JGI IMG/M metagenome (GOLD analysis project Ga0209196, IMG submission 184801) | Pelagic marine microbial communities from North Sea - COGITO_mtgs_110509 (SPAdes) (version 2) | ecosystem: Environmental > Aquatic > Marine > Epipelagic ... | reverse complement strand
AAACATGGTTGGTATTTTTAGAGGGGCACAAGATTTTAATAATGGTGGTCAAGACCTAAACGATTGGGATACTTCAAATGTTACTTCTATTGAGTACGCTTTTAATGGCGCAACTGTCTTTAATAATGGGGCAACAGCAGGAGTATCAACAACTTTGAGTTGGGATGTGGGCAATGTAGATCAAATGCAACACACATTTAAAAATGCGGATGCTTTTAATGCAAATTTAAGTAGTTGGGATACTGGTAAAGTTATTAGAATGGATAATATGTTTAACGAGGCAAATCTTTTTAATAATGGGGCATCTCAAGGAGTATCAACCACATTGAATTGGGATACTAGTAGTGTTACAAATATGGCTAATATGTTTAATTTGGCAGATAACTTTAATGCAAATATTAGCAATTGGGATGTGGGCAATGTTAATAACATGAACTCAATGTTTAAAAGTGCTAATTTTTTTAATAATGGAGAATCTTCTGGAGTATCAACAACTTTGAGTTGGGATACTAGCAGTGTTACTTTAATGAATTATATGTTTGCTGAAGCTGATGCTTTTAATGCAAATATTAGCAATTGGGATACTAGTCTTGTTACTGAAATGAATAATATGTTTTGGAAAGCATATGTTTTTAATAATGGTGCATCTTCTGGGGTATCAACAACTTTGAGTTGGAATACCAGCGGTGTTACTACTATGATGAGTACATTTAATAGAGCTACTGCTTTTAATGGAAATTTGAGTGGTTGGGTTACTAGTAATGTTACTAGAATGGATAATATGTTTGATAACAACCCCGTTTTTAACAATGGGGCATCTGCAGGAGCATCATCAACAATCTTGAGTTGGGATACTAGTAAGGTTACTAATTTTAATAATATGTTTGCGAATGCTGATGCTTTTAATGCAGATATAAGCAGTTGGGACACGAGTAGTCTCCTTCAAACATATAGGATGTTTAAAGGCGCAGATGTTTTTAATAGTGATATAGGTGGATGGAATGTGAGCATTGTCAATAATATGCAGGAAATGTTTCAAAATGCATCATCCTTTAATCAAGATCTAACTTGTTGGGATGTGGATCCTGCTCCCATTTATACTAATTTCAGTACTGGCTCCCCTTTAATTTCAGGTTTTGTTCCTCGATGGAATGACCCTAATACCCCATCCATTAGTTATACAGCTTCAACAGCTGAACAAGATGACTCCCCATTAACTCCAACTATTGTTAGTCTTCGCGGGACTTTTACCGCTTCAATTACGGGAGGACTTGTTCATAGAGTGAATCAATGGGGTTCTGGTAATGCAGATTTTTTAAGTATTGATGCAACTACAGGTGTGATTGACCCATCGAACTCTCTGGCTGGTATATACGATATCACATATACAAATTGCTTCTCTAGTTTCACAACCTCAATTACAATTCGCTCGGTAAATGATCCAGGGTATCAACTAAGCTATGCATCTAGTCCAGTTTGTATATCCGATGGCGGAACGCTGCCTCCTATAATAATACCCACAAACTCGCATGCTACAGTTCCTAGAATATTCATTGATCCAGGGGATCCAATAAGTTATCCTAATATTGGGAATGCTCCAGATGGTGAAACCATAGTCAATTTAACTACTAACTCAAGTTTTACTCATTGGGAAGATGGTGTTGTTGCTGATAATTCAAGGCATCATCCGAATTATAAGATAAGAAACCTAACTAATGGAGTAGTTCACAATCCTGGATATTCATTTGAACTACTTCCCGGAGCAACTAAAGATAATTTTATTTTACAATCTTTTCCTGGAAATGATAATAGAAATTTTTGGCCAGTAAATTCATCCTCCATTTCCTTATGGATTAAGGAATCAAATTGGTCTGATAATACTATGGTTTGGGATTATAATAATCAGAGTAGTGATAAAGATTATCTATATTCTGAGGGTGGAGTATGGAAAAGACTACTTAATGCCCCCCCAAGTGGAGTGGGTACTTATGACTTAGGGAATAATACACTGACTAACAATCAGTGGCATCACATAGTAGCAACAAGAGATCAAAATGGAGGTCCTGGTAGTGGAAGTAATACAGGAATTATTAAACTTTATGTTGATGGAGTTTTAACTAGTACCGTTACAGGAACAGTCAATGGAACTTTAGATCAAAAAGGAGATGTGCTGTTTGGGAGAAATCAACAAGGACAAAACACTCCAAATGATACAGGTAAAATGGAAGGAGAATTTGGTCCAATAAGAATTTTTGCACATGAATTAACACAGTCTGAAGTTGAATACGAATATGATATGTTTGCTCTTCGATACAAACCTGCTGGGTTTTCAGCGACCCCTGGTGGACTTTCAATTAATTCAGCAACCGGAATAATCGATGTTTCAGCTTCCGCTTCTGGGACTTATGTAGTTTTAGCCACATGGACAGAGCCCACAAGTGGTAAAGTTCACACTTCTTCTAATACAATTACAATTGTAGGCTCTGATCCTAGTTTTAGTTATCCTTCTTCAACAATTGCTCAAGGTGACGGGTTAATAACTCCTGCTCCTATGAATTCTGGTGGAACTTATACCACTACAATAACTTCAGGACTTTTTCATAGAAATAATCAATGGGGTCCTGGCAAAGCAGATTATTTAGATATTGATTCAAATACAGGTGTAATTGACCCATCGAACTCTCTTGCTGGAGTTTATGACATAACGCATACAATTGGCTGCGAAAGCGCAACAACCTCAATTACTGTTCGCTCTGTAAATGATCCAGAGTATCAACTAAGCTATGCATCTAGTCCAATTTGTAGAAGTACTGGTGGAACGCTTACCCCTACAATAATACCGACAAAATCTCACCGAACACTTCCTCTTATAAACTTGGATCCTGGAAATCCAGCAAGTTGGACCAATGTTGGGAGTGTTACTGGTGGAACTACTGGTATTTTATCGAATTTAACAACGAATTCTTCCTTCACTCATTGGGAGCTAAAGGATGATGGTAACCCTAATATCTGGACAGACAATGCAACTTATCATCCAGACTTTGTGACAAGAAATAATAATGGAAATATAAAACATAATGAAGGAATGTCCCTGGAATTTACCGCTCCAGGAAACTTAGATGATTTAATTGAAAATGATTACAGTGGTGATCGCGGATTTTTTCCAAGGAAATCACAATCAATTTCTGTATGGGTGAAGGAATATGATTGGACTGACCGGGATAATAAAACTATTATCTATGAATGGACAAGTGGGAGTAACCAGGGGATTTCATCTCTTTGGTCTCAAGGTGGAAAATGGAAATATAGAATTGGATTTGGAGGTGAAAGAGATCCGGATGGATCACCTAGATTGGCTGGTGGTGGACATTTTAGAATAGCAGATAATACGCTGAATAACAATCAGTGGTATCACTTATTAATAACAAGAGATGTGGATGGAGGTCCTGGATCAGCTGACCAGACCGGGGTTGTTAAATTTTATATTGACGGTGTTTTAACGGGTACTGTGACTGAAACTTTCAACGAGGAGTATCCCGCTGATGGAACTATTATGTTTGGTAGAAATTCAAACGGAGAAAGAAATCTAGCTACCAATGGTTTTGAATTTGAAGGAGAATTTGGCCCAATTAGGATTTTTGCACATGAATTAACACAATCTGAAGTTGAACATGAATATGACATGTTTGCCCTTCGATACAAACCTGATTCGTTTACAGCAACCCCTGGTGGACTTTCAATTAATGGAACTTCAGGAATAATTGATGTTTCAGCTTCCGTTTCTGGGACATACGAGATTACCGCTTCATGGACAGAACCCACAAGTGGAAAAGTTCACACTTCTTCAAATACAATTACCATTGAAGATCCAGATGCTGGGTTTAGTTACCCTTTAAATAATTATTGTCAGTCTACTCTTTCAGAAATTACTCCCGCAATAACAGGAGATGCAGGAGGTGTTTTTAGTGTTTCTCCAGCTGGTTTGGTGATTGATTCTACGACTGGTGTAATTTCTCCAACCGCATCTTCTGTAAACACATATACTGTTGAATATGCCATCTCTGGCGCATGCTCTATAACATCTACTTTTACCATAGCAATTACAGGTTTTTTAGCAGATGCGAGTTTCAACTACCCTAGTACTTATTACTGTCAGGGCAGTTCCGATAATATAAGTCCAATAGTTACCAATCCTGGAGGTTTATTTACATCAACTCCCTCCGGAGGTTTGCTTATGAATGGAACAGGTATAATAGACATTGACTCCTCATCTGCTGGAACTTATATTGTAGAATATAGTACAGCAGGAGACTGTTCTGCAACTTCAACTCAATCTATTCAAATAGATGCTCGAGATTCGCCCTCACTTTCATATTCCAGTTATACTGGTTGTGAAAATGCAAGTCCTTCTTTAAATTTTAATCCAACTTTAAATATAGCAGGAGGGAATTTTACCTCTTCCCCATCAGGATTAAATTTGAATTCAACTAGCGGAATTATAACTCCCTTTGGTTCTAGTACTGGAACCTATACGATTGTTTATACAACTCCAGGATCATGTCCAGGCGCAACAAGTGTTTTGTTTGAGGTTTACCCTGAAGATGACCCAACGTTTAATTACACTCAAAATTCTTTTTGTGAAAGTTTCTCCGGCACAATTACTCCTAGCATAAATACAATTGGTGGAACTTTTAGTTCCAGTCCAGTTGGGCTAAATTTTGATACATCTAACGGAGAAATAACTCCAGCGATGTCTAGTGTAGGAACATATACTCTCGAATACACCACTGCAGCTTTATGCTCATCAGTTACATCAACTATTATTATTATTAATAATGAGGATGATTCTACTTTTACTTATTCTGATAATATTTATTGTCAAACCAACTCTAGCTCTGTAACACCAACTTCAGCTGTTTCAAGCGGGATTTTTACTTCTAGTCCACTAGGTCTAACTATAAATGCAACAACAGGTGCAATTTCACCTTCCATTTCAACAGTTGGAACATATACAATCGAATTCACATCTGATGGTATTTGCTCAACTACTTCTTCATTATCGATGGAGATAAAAGCACCCGATGATGCCACATTTTCATACCCTATCAATTTTTATTGTAAGTCTACCTCTGAAATAGTGACGCCAACATTAAATTATATAGGAGGGACTTTCAGTGTTAGTCCCACAGGATTAGATTTAAATATGACTACTGGTGGAGTTTCACCTACTAGTTCTAATGTTGGAACTTATACCATTGAACATACTACCTCAGGTTTGTGTTCATCAACATCTACTTTTACACTGATAATTAAACCAGTAGATAATCCTACTTTTACTTATCCTGACAATACTTATTGTCAAGGAACCACAGAAAAAGTAACTCCGACCCTTTCTATATTTGGCGGAACATTTACATCCAGTCCGTCGGGATTAAATATTGATTCTCTTACGGGTGAAATCGACACTAATTTATCTGCTGTTTCAACCTACACAATAGAATATACTTCAGAAGGCATTTGCGCAGGAACAGCATCTTTTACTTTAGTAATTAATGATTTTAAAAACAATCCCGGTTTCAATTACCCCTCTTTATCATACTGCATAAGTGATTTGTCAACTGTTACACCAACAATAGAGACCCCTGGAGGAGTATTCACCTCAAGTCCAACGGGATTAAGTATTGACACTACGACTGGAAATATAATTCCTAGCTTATCATCGGTTGGTAGTTATACAATCGGATACACTACAGCTGGTGATTGCCAAGATACATCCTCATCAACAATTGAAATAAAGGCCATTGACAACTCCAATTTCAGTTATAGTTCAAATCTATTCTGTACAGAAAATTCTTCTTTAGCCTCACCCACTGTTATAACTTTAGGCGGAACATTTACATCCAGTCCATCAGGACTTTCAATTGATCAAATAACAGGAATTATTAATCCAACTAATTCAGTTCCTCGCATTTATAATATTACATACACAACTCCTGAAACTATAACCTATCCTGTTGTTACACTTGGATGTGTGAGTAGTACAACTATTTCTATAACCATATCCTCTCTCAACACGGGTGGTTTTGATTATGGGTATGCTCTCGGGGCAGAGTTTTGTCCTAATGACACTGACATTAGACCTTCTATTAGTGGTTCTGTTTCAGGAACATTCTATAGTTTGCCAGCAGGGCTAGACATAAATCCAACAACCGGAAAAATTCGTTTTCAAAATTCAACACACGGGACATATAACATCTTGTATGAAGTACCATCCCTTTGCGGAAATTCAGCTTCTTCATCAACTATTATACTTAAAGAAGATTGTACCCCTCCTTGTGATGTAGATGGTGATGGTGTTTGTTGTGCAAGTGAAATATTATATGGGACAAGCTGTTCAGATCCATGTGATTATTTTTTCCCAGGCACATTATTTAATAATACATCTTCAAGATGGAAAAGCCTCGATTGTGACGGAGATGGTGTTTTAAATGGAGATGAACGGATTGACAATACTGATCCAAGAAATGCCTGTAGCTATAATATAGATAGTATTACTATAGGTATAACTGCTTTAATAGATTGCGACGGAGATGGTGTTCTTGATTCAACTGAAATTTATGATGATGACACTAATCCTTTCAATAGTTGTTCCTTAAACATAAATAACATAACACTTGTGGTAAGTTCCCGAGATGACTGTGATGGTGATGGTGTTACAAATGAAAAGGAGGATATCGATAATACTAATCCAATTAATCAATGTAGCTACTTATTAAGTAGTGTAAGTACAAGTACAAGTCTTGCTTGGCAGGGATCAGATTGTGATGGAGATGGAGTTCTAAATGAAATTGAACTAATTGATGGCACTAATATTAATGATAGATGTGATTACAGATTTGAAAGTTTAAGTATTTTTCCAGATCAGGGGTTTGATTGTGATGGAGATGGGGTTAGTAATTTTCAAGAAATCAAAAATGATAACACAAACCCCCAAGATAGTTGTGATTTCAACCCATCATCTACTGATTTTCCAAAAAAGAATGAATGGAAAAATTTAGATTGTGATGGAGATGGCTTTATCAATTCATCTGATGAATTCCCGCTTGATAAATTTGAGTGGTTTGATAATGACAGTGATGGTATAGGGGATAATCAAGATTTGGATGACGATAATGATGGTATCGAGGATGTTGTTGAGGGCATAGATGATTTAGATAATGATGGAATTCCAAATTATCTTGATATAGATAGTGACGGTGATGGATGCTTTGATGTGAGTGAAGCGGGGTACATTGATCTAGATTTAGATGGAATAATAGGTTCTGGAACCCCTGAAATTGATTTCAATGGTAAAGTATCTTCAAGCGTGGGTTATTCAGGAATTGCAGATAATGACGCTAATGGAGTATTTGATTTTTTAGAGAACGGATCACCAGTAGAAATCTATTTAGAGCCAATCGGAGAACAAATAATTAATCGAGGATCAACAAATGAGATTTATATTCTTGCAAATTCTGAATCTTCAATTAATTATATATGGCAAGTAAGTAAAAAGGTAGTCTCTTCCACGTCATATAATCAATGGGTTGAAATTTCAGATAATAAAATTTATAGTGGTACTAAAACAAATAAATTAACTATTTATAATCCATCCTACAATATGGAAGGGTGGAGGTTCAGAGTAATAACCTCATCGCCAGATTACATTTGTGGAGGAGAGATTATATCGGAATCAAGCGAATTGATAATCACGAATCTAGTGATTCCAAGTGCATTTTCACCAGACGCAGATGGAATTAATGATTTATGGACAATTAGAGGAGGATTAAATGAAAATTATCCTAATAATAAAATCGTTATTTTCAATAGATGGGGAATAAAAGTATATGAATCTAAAGGATATCAAAATGATTGGGACGGGACTTATAATAACAATATGAGTACCACCAGCTCATCAAACCTTCCAGTGGGGACATACTTTTATGTTTTGGATTTAAATGGAGATGGATCAGATGTAAGAAAAGGATATGTTTATATTACAAGGATGAACGATGAATAAATATATAGTTTTAAATATTGTCCTTTTTTCATTCTTGAATATACACCAAATTCAAGGTCAGCAAGAACTCAATTTTAATCATTATATGTTAAATAGTCAATTGTTTAACCCTGCTTTTGTTGGATTGGAAGAGAACCTAACAATTAGCTCAATTAGCAACTTACAATGGTTAGGTTTTGAGGGGAATCCTGAGACAAATTCGATTTTTTTGGATGCTAAATTAAAAAATAATTTAGGAATAGGGATGGAACTAATTAGTGATAAAATTGGTCCAACAAGCAGTAATTTTATTGGAATTAATGCAGCATATCATCTTAAACTAAATAAGAACTCTCATCGTCTTTCACTAGGAATTAAACTAAGTGGGAACGACCATAATATTAGTTTAAATAGCATGAGTTTTGATGATATAACTGATCCAAATGTCAGAACAAAGGACAGTTATTTTATTACAAATATTGGCTTTGGACTTCGTTATTATACTGATAAGTTATATTTGTCTTTTTCAATACCCTATTTCTTTGAGCCCAAAACAATAAATAAAAAAAGACATTATTACTTGTCGGGTGGTTTTAAAAAAGAACTCAATGATAAATTATTAATTAACCCTAATTTTTTAATAAAAAAAGCTTCGAATACTCCTACAAGTATTGATGTTTCTACCATGCTTTTTTATGAGGATTTATTTTGGTTTGGTATAAATTATGGAGCTTCTGGTAACGGCTTTATTTCCCCTAATGGCTCAGGTGGTAACTTAAGCTTTATTTCAGGATTTAAGTTAATTCCTGCTCTTTCAATAGGATATTCGGTTACATCACAAATAGGAAATTGGACAGGATCTACTAACAGTCGTTCTCATGAGATTTATATTAAATTCAGGACATCCAAAAAATTAGTTAAATCTTCTAATGAAAGTTTACCGGAGAACAAGGTTAACGGTGATCCGAATTTACTTCTGAAGAAAAGAAATTAAACAAATGATTTTTTGAAGATTTAGCATGTTTTACTGGCATTAATCTATAAATTAAGTAAGGTAAATTGTTAGAAGATATGCCACAGTATCAGTGAAATAGAAGTTTTTAAATTCTATTGTTTGGAATTAAGATATTCTGTTGGAGTAATTGAATTCATTAACTTGAAAACTCTATTAAAGTTTTCTTGTGAATTAAATCCAGCCTTTTCTGCAAGTCCCTCCATAGAAAAGTTTTTTAAGTATCCTTCATCTATTAATTTAATTGAGTAATTTATTCTATATGAGTTTATAAACATTGGTACGTTCATATTAGAATGTTCCTTAATACTATTTCTAACCAATTCACTTCTTATGCCAGTTTTTGAACTAATGCTAGCTAAATTGAGGTTAGAGTCCAAGAAAGAATTATCCTTCATAAGAAACGATTCAATTTGGTGATATATGATCTTTAAACTTTCGTCTATTTCAATTGAATTTTTGACACGATTAATTCTTGACAATAATCCAGGTTTTATTATTAAAATCATAATGTTAAATATCCCCAACAACTTAATTAGAATCATAACAATAGGCCATTTAATATTTAATAAAAATAATCCAAGAACAAGAAGGGTAGAAAAGCTTATGATTGTAACTATTAAATAATAATATTTTAGTAAGTCATAGACATATATTTTGTTTTTGTCCGATAGAAGCTCACTCTTTAGTAATTGATAGAATTTATTTAAAATTAACCCAGTGAAAAGGATAGTATTCATACAAGTAACTACAAAAACATCATCCTTGCCAACAAAATCCACACTATTGAATCCCAACATATTTTCTTGAACAGTTAATTTATCCACAAAGGTGAACAATCTGATTCCAGATGCGTTGAGATTATCAACCAATAGTAAAACTAAGCAGGGAATAAAATAAACGAAAGTAAGCCTAGATTTTTTATTTTCCAGAATAGATTTTAAGTATAAAAAGAAAGAAATAAAAACAAAAACCCTTCCAGAAGTAATAATTATCAAAGGAATTTTAATGTTAAATTTTAAGTATAATGACATATATATTAATGTCAAAATCTGAAATAAAAAATGAATTATAAGATATCTTAAATTAAATTTATTTTCGTCAGTCTGTAACTTGAATAGTCTTACTATAACAATTGTTAAAACGACCAATAAAAGGTAAACAGGATATATTTCCATTAATGAACTTGCAGTAATAAATTAATATTTGACTAGTAGTTTTACAAAGTTAAATTTTTTTTCAGGATTTGAAAATTACTTTTGCATAAAATGCGATTTAAATAAATTGAACATAATGTTCAAATACATTATTTTGACACACAACGATCTGAATTTTTTGCTCGATCAAAACATCTTTAAACATAATTACTATGAATTTTATTTTTAAACACATCAGATATATATTTATTACTGGAGTCTTAGCGTTTTTTTTAATTTCTAACAATGGTTGTCAAACTATAGATGATTTACAATCCGATTATTTGTTACAAAGAAGCACAATAGACAGTCTTACCACCAGGGTTAGTGTTTTGACTGAACAATTAGTTGAACAAAATGCAGTCACCTCTAGTTTGATTGAAGCAGTTTCTCAATTAGACCAAGAAGTTTCTGAAAACGAACAAGCTGTCTCTGAAAATTCGGAATTGTTGCAGGGAGCGATTAGTAACATGGATAGTCTTAGTGATGCCGTAAATAATATTGAAGATAACTTAGAAAATGTCTCATATTATATTGGGGATTTGATTGAGGAGTCTGGAGATTTATCTGGAGATTTGAATAATCTTTTAAACCAGGTCATTCGAATTGACTTAATTACTACAGATCTTTCCAGTACAATTAATGATCTTTATGGAGATTTTCAAAACTATAATAATTCAGATGACCTTGCAGGTTTAATAGCAGCATTAGTAGCTGCTCAAAATGAAATAGATCTAATCCAGGAACAATTAGCTAATGTGCAGTCAGAAGTGGCTCAGCTAGAAGAATCAGGAGGATCACTATCTGAACAAACTAATGCTATAATTGGTGAATGGGTTCTTTCTTCAGGCGCTTCGAAAGACGAAGGTGACTGTTCTGTAACCTCAATTGTATTTTCTATTGATGGAAATAATGACCTAACCTTTATTTTACATATTGAAGACGGAGAAGAGATTGAGGGAAACTTTAGTGTTTCTTTCGACAGTTCACCGTTCCTAATCGAAGAAGGAACTATTAGCTTGACGGTTAGTACTACAGTAATTGGAACAATTACTAATATAAATTTAAGCGATAGCGGTACAATCTTATCAGCTAAATTTGATTTAAACGAATACTGTGATGGCCAGATGGATATAACATATACTTCAGATGTAGATTTAGAAGATAATAGTGATACCACAGATGATGATATAGAAAATAATGATGATACCACAGATGATGAAACAGAAGATAATACTGAAATCATTATTTGTAGTGATTGTCCACAAAAAATCTCTGGATATGATATTTTTATAGCTGGGACATCTGAAACAGAGGGGGCGGTTTATTGGGTTAATGGACAAAAAAACGCATTAAATGTAAATTCTTTTGCAAGTGATATTACAGTAGATAATGGTAAAGTTTTTGTTAGTGGTTATGCTTATGGATCTGGAGCCCAATATTGGGAAATAAATGGTCAAAATATAATCCAGAACGATCTTCCAGGATTTGAAGGTGAAGCTCAATCTATTTTAGTAAAAGACAATAGTGTTTATGTAGGTGGATATTATTCTCATGCTGATGGGATGAGTGGGGCTTATGGATGTTACTGGAAAGATGGAGTTAAATATAAAAATTCAGGAGGTGGGGATCACGCAGCTTATGGTATTGCTGTTCAATCTAATGGTGATGTTCTCACAACAGGTTATTTTTTAAGTGGCCACCACTATGTGATACCAGCATATTGGAAAAATAATACAAAAGCAAACTTGTCATCACCTAGTAATTCAGATGGAGAGGCAGTTACAGTGAAATTAAAATCAAATGGTAGTGCAGTTTTTGGTGGTATTGTATCACAAGATAATGCCATGTTAGGCTCAATAAATAAACCGGTTTATTGGCAGGGAACTCAAAGAAAAACGTGTGGTATCGGGTCACTTAACCAAGGCTGGCAAGACTCTGGCGTGCATGGACTAGCCCTTGATGGAAATACTGTTTATCAGGCTGGTTGGACCATGAATATGGAGGGACAATATCCAACCTATTGGAAAAATCAAACCAAACACCTTCTTCCAGGGGCAACAGTTAATGGTACACGATATGATCAAGGTAAAGCTACCGATATAGCAATTGTGGATGGAAAAGTGGTAGTAGTTGGAATGTTGACAGGTGCTCCCATATTAGATTCATATGGAGTACAAATTGATTACGGATACGGTGATGGACCAGAAGTAAACAATGACACTGGCTATGCTTGTATATGGATAGATGGAACTATTCATATTTTGGACACACAAGGGGATTTCGAAGTCGGAGGTTTTTTTATCAAATAGAACAACAAATTTTTTAAATTGAAAAAATATTTATTTTACATACTAATTATACTTGGTCAATCTTTATTTTCTCAAGAATCGAGTTTAATTTTCAATAAGTTTAATCTTAGTGTTTTCAATCCTGCATACGTTGGAGTTGATGGTTCGGCAATTAATATTAATTCAAGAGCTCAGTGGTTAGGTATTGAAGACGGCCCTTTGACTAATTATTTAATTATTCATTTACCTGAGAAAAAAAATGCAAGTTTGGGATTTACCATTCAAAATGATCGAGTATTTGTTGAAAATAAATCGCAGGTAACAGTTGATTATAGCTACAAACTTCAATTATCGAACGACAGCTATTTGTCATTAGGTCTTAAGGCTGGTGGAAGATTTTTTAATGTTGACCTCAATAATGTCCCCAGAATTTTCAGTGAGCCAAATCAATCAATTTCAGCACCTGGAAATTATTTTTCTCCAATTTTAGGGGCTGGAATAAGTTATATTTCTAAAAAAGGGTTTCTAGGCGTTGCAGTACCTGGGTTATTAAACAGTACAGGACTTAACAAAAACCAAGACTGGGAATTAACATCAAGGGATTACACCTATGTCCATCTAAGTGGAGGTTTTTACCTAAACCTATCAGATAAATTTTCTGTTAATCCATCCTTAATTTACAGATCAAATCCAAGGCAGCCCGATTTATTCAATTCAATTATTGAAATGGATTATAACGATAGATTTTCCTTGGGGTCAGTTTTCACCAATAACAGCACCATGGCGTTTTTTTTTAAATTAAAAAGTAAAAAAGGATTTCATATTGGTTATGGATACGAGTTTTCATCAGCAAGTGATATGCAAGCAATTAAAAATTCAACCCACGAGCTAATGCTTCGTGTTGATCTAAAGAGTAAAAAAAATTCAGAGGTTAGTAAAGACTCTGAAATTGACAATAATATAGAAACTCAAGAAAATGAATAATCTAAAAAATAGTTTTTTAATGTTTTTTGTTTCATTTCAATTATTGTTTTTCTTTTTGAGCTTTAATTTATCTGCTCAAGTTTCCGCTACTTTAACTATCGATTCAAAAGGTATAGTAAAGTGTACTTCAGGCTGTACTGAAGGGAATACTGGTGCTATAGGTCCGGATATATATACTATTCATGATAATACATCTATAGGTGCTAAACCTATTTCTGATACCGATTGGAATAGAGTAGTTACTACTCTTGTTACAACGCCGGTGGGTTTATTTAGTGGTCAAACAGGTTTTAATCAAGATATTAGTTCTTGGGATATGAGTAATGTTATATTTACGATTAGAATGTTCGGGGGTGCCACAAGCTTTAATCAAGATATTGGCAATTGGGATTTGAGTAATGCCACTAACATAGGTGAAATGTTCAAGGGTGCCACAAGCTTTAATCAAGATATTGGCGATTGGGATGTTAGCAATGTCACTAACATGGCTGAAACGTTCGAGGGTGCATCTGCTTTTAACAATGGCGGCAGTAACAGCATTAACAATTGGAACGTATCAAACGTGACAGACATGTTTGGAATGTTTAATGGAGTTAGTGTTTTTAATCAAGATATTGGGCGTTGGGATGTAAGCAAAGTGACAGTTATGCAAGCTATGTTTGGGACACTTGGAGGATCTACTGGTGGTGTTTCTGCTTTCAATCAAGATATAGGGGATTGGGATGTTGGCAGAGTTACAGATTTTAGAGCAATGTTTAGAAGAAATCATGTATTTAATCAAGATATTTCTGACTGGAATATGATAAGTGCAACTGCAGTTAACCAAATGTTTGATCGAGCAACCGGTTTCAATAATGGAGGTGTATCTTTAAATTGTTGGGACACTTCTAACGTAACTATATTTGATGGAATGTTCTTTGGGGCCACTAGTTTTAACCAAGACATTTCGAATTGGTGTGTTCAGCTAAAAGATTCAGAACCAGACGCCTGGGCAGATTCTAATCCTACATTTGGTGGTAATGCTGCATTTCAGCCCTCATGGGGTACAACATGTTCAGGAAATTCGTTAGTAATTTCCTTTAATGATGTAACAAAAACTTTTGGAGATTCAAATTTTACAGTAGCAGCCACGTCTAATAGAGCAATCCCAATCACCTATTTGATTGCTGACACAAGTATTGCGACAATAAATGCATCTAGTGGTCAGATTACTATTTTAAAATCTGGGATTACAACTGTTACAGCAAGTCAAGATGATGGCTCATG
>Ga0209196_1001765_pt1 | contig 14825 bp, 17 predicted proteins | sample COGITO_mtgs_1105_5_FD_184801 | JGI IMG/M metagenome (GOLD analysis project Ga0209196, IMG submission 184801) | Pelagic marine microbial communities from North Sea - COGITO_mtgs_110509 (SPAdes) (version 2) | ecosystem: Environmental > Aquatic > Marine > Epipelagic ... | reverse complement strand
ACAAGGAGCGTAGCGACGCAGCCCCGAAGGGGTTATTACAGCCCTTAGGCTGTAATCATCCACCCCTCCCGGACTACCAGATACTCAAAGCACTCAAAAAACTAACCAGCCATCCGACTGCACATACTTTAGATTAGCCCTCTCCCAGGCTACCATTTAGCCGAAAACTCAAAAAAGAAACCAACCCCCACTCATAATCGTATATATACTCGAAACCCAGATTCCAGCAAGACCTCAGCTAAATCAGCGCCAGCCATTGTTTACATGTTTCATACAATCTACTGAGATAGAAACTCACTATGAAAATTTGGTTTTTTTTCTTTATTTTTCTACTAACAGTGAACGCTGCCGCTAGCCCTTCACAGTCATCACAATGGCAATTTAAGGTCTTACTCGATAACCGTGAAATAGGCACTCATCATTTTACTGTGAGCGAGTCCAATGGACGACAGACCATCCAAACCGATGCCAGCTTCGATGTTAATGTCTTTTTTGTTAACTTATATCGGTATCGACATCAAAGTACCGAAGTGTGGCAAGACAATTGTTTGCGCTCAATTGATTCAGTAACCGATGCCAACGGCAAGCCATTCTTGGTTGAAGGGAATTTAGTGGCAGGGCAGGCTAAGGCTAATTATTTTCAAGTGAATACTGCCGGCACCGAAACAGAATTGCCGCCTTGTGTTATGACCTTTGCCTATTGGAATCCAATATTCCTTGACGAAGAGAAACTGCTCAATAGCCAAACTGGCATCTATGAAGATGTCACTATTACGCGTATAGGCGAAGAGTCGTTACAATTAGATGGTGAAGCTGTAGCAGCTGTGAAATATCTTATTGATTTAAAAGCCGGGCCTATAACACTATGGTATAGCGCTAATAATTTTCGTTGGTTGGCGCTTGAGTCGGTTGCGGCCGGTGGGCGTATACTGCGTTATGAACCTCTAACGATAACATCTAATGGCGGCGACGCGGCGTCGATTGCTGATTCACAGCAATAACGCAGCTAACAAGTTTGTGTCAAAATAAAATGGAATCTAATGCGGATAAAAAAAATGTCATTAAATAAATTCTTACTTCTATGCCTATTAGTACTGCTCAGTGCTTGCCAGTCTAGCTCTAAGCAACAACCGCTGCGTACCGAAGCCTTTGTCGATCTGAATCGCTTTGCCGGTGACTGGTATGTTATCGCTAATATACCGACCTTTATTGAAGTCGACGCCTATAACGCGATAGAAAGTTATGCAAAGCCAGTGGATGGAAAGATGGCCACCACCTTTACGTTTAACAAGGGGAGCTTTGATGGCGAGAAAAAAACCTATAAGCCTACGGGTTTTATTCGTGAAAATAGCGGCAACGCCGTATGGGGTATGCAATTTATTTGGCCGATAAAAGCGGAGTACCGCATCGTTTATGTCGATGATGACTATTCAGTCACTATTGTTGGTAGATCCAAAAGAGATTATGTTTGGGTAATGGCCCGCCAGCCGTCTATTGCCCATACTGATTATGAGCAACTATTAAGAATTATTAAAGAAGAGGGCTACGATTTAAGTCAGTTGCGTCTTGTCCCTCAGCAGGCAGCACTACAATAATCATGGTTAGTAGAACCGAAGCGGGTGTGTAATATATGATAGGTGATATTTTTTTAGAATGGGTTGAGACTTACCACGAGTATGCTTTTTTTATTATTCCTGCCGTTGCCTTTCTTGAGGCCACAGTTGGTATAGGTCTTTTTGTGTCGGGTGCCATCTTGTTGAGCATTTGCACGGTGTTGTATGCGCAGGATTTTGCCACGCTATGGCAAATGTTACCACTAGCCTTTCTGGGGGCTACTACGGCCGATCACATGGGGTATTTTTTGGGGCGCAGATTTGGCCCAGACTTTCATCATACGAGCTTTGCAAAAAAGTATAAAAGCAATTTGGGTAAGGCTGAAGCGCTGCTGTTAAAGCATGGTGAGCTGTCAATTATTATTGGCCGTCTTGTACCGGCGGTGCGCAGCATTGTGCCTTTGCTTACAGGTGTGAGCGGTTTGTCGACAGCTAAGTATATCCGTTATGATATTATTGCTTGTGGCATTTGGGTTTCTGGACTCGGTGTGTTGATAGCCGGTTTTGGTGGTTTGTTTACTTAGTGCTTGTGGTCTTTGTATAGGTTTAGCGCGCGAGGTATTTATCTCGATTAAGCAAAAAATCATCCGTTAACTCGGTAATAGCACTTTGATCGTACTCTCTAAGACCGCTAAGAATTAAGTTCTTCTGACCTTTACCTACCACTTTATCGTTAGATATTAAGCTAAAAGAAAAAACCCCATTGCCGCGCTTACCTTGAACGTCCAATGTGCTGCTGTCTAATCTCAGGCTAATATTTTCTGCCTGCACATCATCCAGTTCAAATGACATGTCCTTGTAAATAATCAGCGGCCTGGCGGGGTTAATCATTACGCCTTGTTCTTGCATGAGTGGAACCAGAATATGAGGAAAGTTCTGCCCTGAAAACTGCACGTAACTTTTCGTTAGTTTAGCAATAGTGTCAGGGTTGTGGTTGCTCTCGCCGGCAGTATCTATGGTTAATATGGTTTTACCGTTTGCGGTGTTGGTAACCTGTTGTTGGCTTTTTTTACTGTCGTTATCTACTTGAGTGTTGTTCGAGTAAATAATGGGTATATCTGCACTGAGCATTTCTAAAAAAGAAAACGTCATTGACGAGTGCAATCCATAGTCGTTTAGCGCAATAGCAAATAATAGATCACCGGGCACGCAAAAGCGTTTTGAGTCGGCATCATGAATCGGATTAAAGTCGCCAGCAACTTGCTTGGCGAAACTACAGCCTTGATTAGCACTAATATTGATTTGATTGTTGGCATCACGGTTCAGATAAGGATCTAAAAAATTCATAAGATTTGATTTTGTATAAGGATAAAAAAGAAAGGGTGAATCGAGAAAGAGGAAGCTAATAGCAATTAGCTTCCTCTACTCAGACGTCTATCGAAAACAGCTTACAATATAGCGATAAGCTCAATTTCAAAAACCAGTGCTTGGAATGGGCCAATTGCGCCGCCAGCACCTTGCTCGCCATAGGCAAGTTGGTAAGGAATAAACAGTTTCCATTTTGCGCCAACTTCCATTAACTGAAGGGCTTCTGTCCAACCGGCAATAACGCCATTAACAGGGAATTCAGTTGGCTCGTTACGGCTGTAAGAGCTATCGAATTCATCACCATTAATTAGAGTGCCACGGTAATGTGTGCGAACCGTTGATGTTGCTAAAGGCTTTTCGCCGCTACCCGCTTCTAATACTTCGTACTGAAGACCAGATTCAGTAACAGTAACGCCGTCACGCTTAGCATTTTCAGCTAAAAAGGCTTCGCCTTCTTGTGAATGCTCGGCAGCTGCAGCTTGGCTTTCGGCAGCCATAGCGGCTTGAATTTCTTGGAATGCAGCATTAATCGCATCGCCTTCAATTCTTGGTGGCTGATTGTTAAAGCCATCTTTAAGTCCTGCAATGGCAGCAGCAAGCGATACATCTTTAAACGCGGCTTTTAATTGCTGACCCATTTGCATGCCAACGCCATAAGACGCTTTTAATTCTGTGGTTGATAAGTCGATATCAGACATAGTTCTCTCATACGGTTGAGTAAAGTGTGGGTGAGTGGCCAAAAGTACTTATGTTAATAGTGCGTTAGCGGGCCAATCTGTTTTACGAAAGGACAGGGGGAATAAGCGTGAAATAGGGCGTTAACCCATGCTGGCTAGTCGATCCGGCTTTTCGATGCGCGGCATTATACCTGATAATGCTTAAGCTTCTACTGTGACTATTGCCTGATGTAGGGAGTTACTGCTGTTTTTTAGTGTCTGCTAATAGAGCGGTGAATAGCTAAACCAATACCAATATCGGGGCTAGAGTGGAGTACTACGTCTTCGGTGAAATAAACATCTACGACGGTGCTTGGGCTTATTTTTGCACTTAGGCCTATTACCAGCTGGCCAGTTGTATTGCCTAGCTCTTCTGTACTGCTATTGTAAATAGCGGAATGAGATTCAAGCTGTATCTTTAAAGCTATGTTGTCTGTTGCTTGCCAGTTTATGCCGCCACTGCCATAAAACACCCAATCATTTTTAATACTATTTAACAGTCCACCACCCGATATCCATAGTGCGCCTGCTGAAGCATGCCAAGACCAATCTTTAGCATTAGCTATATGTGTTTGGGCGAGTTGAAATGTTGTGGCGCCAGAGCCAGTAAGATGATCTTGATTGCCAGTAGGCAGTTTTACGCCCATTTGAATAAGGCTTTTTATTTGGCTGTTACCGGTATTATTAATGTCGTTGTCGTTGTCGTTGTCATTGTCGTTGTCGTTGCTGTCGTTATTAATGCGATAGCGATAATCAAGTCTTATATCGCCTAGGCCTTTGGTTGATTGATTTATTTCGATCAAGTTTTGACCGTTGCGTTGGTAGCGGTAATTTAAGGAATTGTCGGGGCGGCTTGCTCTATTACCGTCGGGTAAGCCAAAAATATCATGCCAGCCACTAATGGCATTGTCGGCAAAGCCGCCAGAGTGAGCAATAAAAGGCAGAGTTATGCTTAGATCACTTTGCTCACTCAAGCCATAGCGCAGTTTAAAAGCTGCGCGATAGATTTCGCCATCAAGAAGAAGGGATTCAGAGCTTTGACCATTTGTAGGCAGTAGCGAGTTAGGGTCTTCTGAGCTGATGCTGGCCATATCGAATACCGATGACCACTGGAATTGATCTTTAGGAATAGTCAAAACGCCTGTAGCTTCTGGAATATCATGGACTTGCACTAAAGGGTTTTTATTGGATGAGGGCAGCGGTTGATTACGCCATGGCTCTAATGCTAAAGCGTTTGAAGCTGGAAGCAATAGCGATAACAAGACTGTAAAGGTTACAAGCACCACCGGTTTACGGGTGGTCAGTAAGCGCTTTAAACAAGTCATTGTTTTACCTTTTTTAAGTAATGGGTGTAGCTACTTTTTCTGTTAAGATTTTATACCCTAAATGCATGCAGTTGGTCATAATACTTTGTCTATATTTAAGATTAAATGCGACAATAAAATTCTGTTTATGCTCGTTGAGAGCAGCCAATAGTTAAAACTGAGCTTAACTGAGTGAGTCTGAATTTATGAGTGATAATTTAACCCATTTAAATGCGGCGGGTGAAGCCCATATGGTCGATATTTCTTCTAAAGTGGACTCGCTCCGTATTGCTACTGCGGGTGCTACCGTCACTTTGGGTACCGCTGCATTTGAGCAGTTGACCAATGGTAATAATAAAAAAGGTGATGTGATTGCCGTTGCCCGTATAGCGGGTATTCAGGCAGCTAAAAAATGCAGTGATTTGATTCCACTTTGCCATCCTCTTATGCTTACATCGGTGGCCTTAACTTTTGACTTGGATGATAAAAGCAATAGCGTTTATGTACGAGCGACATGCAAAATAACGGGGCCGACAGGTGTTGAAATGGAAGCTTTAACAGCGGTGTCTGTTGCGGCTTTAACTATTTACGATATGTGTAAGGCCGTTGATAAGTCGATAGTGATTTCAGATATTGCCCTGATAGAAAAAGCGGGTGGCAAGAGTGGTCATTGGCAACGCGACGCTGAAGTTTAAGGTTTTATTTTATGATTAAAATATTATTTTTTGCTCGTCTAAGAGAGCAGCTGGGTACTCGCGAGTGCAGTGTCACTTGGAGCGATAATATGACTGTGCAGTCGTTAATTAATCATTTACTAACGAATAATGACGATAAGTGGCAGTTATTACTGGCTGACGAAGTTGTGGTTGCCATTAATCAGCAGGTTGTTGGTCGTGACGCTCGCATTAAAGACGGTGACGAGCTCGCTTTCTTTCCGCCGGTCACTGGCGGGTAAGCGTTAATTATGGATATTAACAACGCCTCAAAGCTCTCGCCATTAGTGAGTGTGGTTATTCAATCATCCACCTTTGACGTGCCTGCTGAGACTCGCTTACTTGAGAAAGCCTTGGCGGATAATCGTATTAATATGGGCGCATTAGCTACCTTTACCGGTAGCGTTAGAGGTAGCGAGACAGGTGCTTCTGACGATGCGGCGGCTTATGGTGAGTTATTAGCCTTGGATATTGAGCATTACCCCGCTATGACACAATTAACGATTGAGGCTATAGCTTTAAAGGCTGCTCAGCGCTGGCCTTTTCTGGCTTGTCGGGTAATTCATCGCGTGGGTCGTTTAGCTGTCGGCGAGCCAATCGTCTTAGTGTTGGTGGCTTCGTCGCATCGTAAAGAGGCTTTTGCTGTGTGCGAGTTTATTCTTGATTATTTAAAGACGGCTGCACCGTTTTGGAAAAAGGCGATATTTGAACAAGGAGAGCAGTGGGTTGCCGCTAAAGTGAGCGATACTGAAGCCTTAGATAAATGGTCGCTTCCTTCGCTATAAACCTCAGTATTTAGCGGCTTTGATGGTATAAACAGCGTTGTTATTCAAGTCGCAATCAGATATTGTCCTGATCCATTAAGTATGTCGTCTATCCATGATTACTGCCTCAGTTAACCTTATTCTTATCAATAGCCTACAGGTTATTATTATGTAATAGGGTTAAGCGCTGTTATTGTGTAAATCCTGAGTGTAATCAATGATCAGTTGAATGCTGAGTCGACATCAAGTAAAGCAGTAATAAATTAAGCATCAATAATTAAAAATGAGTTTACCTTTATGAGTATAGATCAGCGTGCGCTTCGAAATGCGCTTGGACAATTTCCGACTGGCGTCACGATTATAACGGCAGACCCAGAAGGTTATGCGCCTTTTGGTGTAACCGCTAATTCCTTTGCTTCGGTTTCATTAGATCCACCATTGGTGCTTTGGAGTTTACAAAAAAATTCAGATACCTTTGATGCCTTTGCTGCAGCGAAACATTTTGCGGTGAATATTTTGAGTGCTGACCAGCAAGATATTTCGAATCAGTATGCGAAGAAGCATAGCCATGGTTTAGACGCTGAACATTATCAGCCTGGTATTGCCGGCACGCCATTATTGAATAATGCGATTGTTAGCTTTGAGTGCGAAGTGGATGTATGTCATGACGGTGGCGACCATATTATTATGGTAGGCAAAGTGCTTGCCATTAGTGATTTGCATGAAGATGATTTAAACAAGACCAGTCCATTAGTTTTTCACGCGGGTAAATATCGCGAATTAATGGCCTAAGGTATAATTTTTAGATTGAGTTGATCGATCTTCAAAAGGGGATAGCTTGAAATTTTGTAGTCAATGCGGAGAATCAGTCGAACATAAGGTTCCGTCGGGAGATAATCGCCCGCGTTATATTTGTTTGGGCTGCGATGTCGTTCACTACCAAAATCCTAATGTGGTTGTTGGCACCATTCCTCTTTATATTGATGATAAAAACGGTGTGCGTGTATTACTCTGCCGTCGAAATATTGAGCCAAGACATGGCTTTTGGACTTTGCCTGCAGGTTTTCTTGAAAATGACGAAACTAGTAGTGAAGGTGCACATAGAGAAACCATAGAAGAGTCTTGCGCCAATATAAATAACTTATCGATTTACCGTGTATTTAATGTTGCCCATGCCAACCAAATACATATGTTCTTTCGCGCCACAATGTTGGACGACAGTTTTTCGACAACCTCAGAAAGCTCTGAAGTCCGTTTGTTTGGTTTTGATGAAATCCCTTGGGCTGAATTGGCTTTTCCTACGGTACATAAAGCGTTGTTAGATTTGGTCGATGATCATGCCGATGGACAGTTTGCGATTGAGATGATTGATGTTGAAGAAAGTTATTGGCGACAAATGAAAGCGCCTGTTAAATAAATATTTGCCCAGTGAACAACCATGATGGAAATGCTTTAACTTATGTTCAACACACTTGACCCACTTTTAGTTAGCGTTTTAGCCGCTTACTCCTTTGTATTAGTGGCGGCTATTATGCTGGGTGGCAAACTACCCACGCTAATAAGAATGACGCATACGCGCACTCAGTTAGTCATGAGTTTTGTCTCTGGCTTGATGTTGGGCATTGCGATTTTTCACCTTCTACCTCACGCCATTTATACCATTGCCAGTGATCAAGCGGTAGAGATTGCCGCGCGCTGGACCATGCTTGGTTTGCTTGTTATGTTTTTATTGTTGCGCGTTTTCCATTTTCATCATCATGACTTGAGTGATGATGCGCACGAAAGTCAATGTGTTGAGCATGTCGGTGATGATCATGCTCATCATCACCATGATAAAAGCTCATCGACCAAGCCAGTAAGCTGGATGGGTATAGCTCTGGGCTTAACGATTCATACCATGATTGATGGGGTTGCTTTGGCCGCCAGTATGCAAGCCGATTGGTCATTGCTATCTGATAATCAAAGCCTAACGGTATTGGTTGGCTTGGGTGTGTTCTTAGCCATCTTATTGCATAAGCCCTTAGATGCACTAACGATATCTTCTTTGATGAGTGACAGTGGTGCCAGTAAAACTAAGCGTCGCTTGGTGATGTTTGGCTTTGCCATTATTTGTCCGTTAAGTGCCTTTGCCGCCTTATGGGGTATTAATTTTATTAGTAGTGGTCATGGGCTGTATGTTGGTGCGGCGCTGGCTTTTTCTGCCGGTGTATTTTTATGTATTTCGCTCAGCGATTTACTGCCAGAAGTGCATTTTCATAGCCATGATCGATTGAAGATGACCATAGTATTACTCTTAGGTGTAGGTCTTGCGTTGGCACTAGTTAGTGTTGAGCCAGTGCATCGTCATAGTGAGGCTGAGGTCGCCATAGAGATAAAGGCTGAGAGTGATTTATATAGTATTCATCATCATTCTGAAACTATGCATTAAATTGACTCGAGTATAAAAAAGAGATCGGATATGAATATAACGATTTTATTGGTACTGATAATTATCACGCTTGCTTTTGTTTGCTTGCTGTTGTTGTTTCGTGGGCAAAAAACGGCGTTACAACATCAAGCTGAACTTCAAGCGCTAGAGTCGGGATCTGTTGTTATTGCCTCTGAAAAAAAGCATTTGCAAGAAGATAAAGCGCAGTTACAAGATGAGCTTCGAGCACTGCAAGCCAGTTATGCTGAGCAAGGTACGCGTTACGCCGAGTTAGAGGCTAGGACATCTGCAGAACAAAAATCACTGGATGAAAAAATTGAGTTACTAAAAAAGAATCGTGAGCAGTTAAGTGGTGAGTTTGAAAATTTAGCGAATCGTATCTTTGATGAAAAAGCCCAGAAGTTTGAGCGCAACAGTAAGCAATCTTTAGAAGGCACCTTATCGCCACTTAAGCAGCAACTTACAGATTTTCGAACTAAGGTCGAAGAGGCTTATAGCACTGAGAGCAAAGAGCGTCATTTGCTAAAGGAGCAGATTACTCAGCTACGAGAAGATAGTCTGAAAATTGGCGAAGATGCTAATAATCTTACCCGTGCTTTAAAACATGATAATAAGGCACAGGGGAACTGGGGCGAGCTTACCTTAATTCGTGCGTTAGAGATGTGTGGTCTGCGCGAACCAGAAGAATATGAAACGCAAGTAGCTATGAAATCCGAAGATGGCGCTAAGCAAATCCCAGATGTGGTTGTGCATTTGCCTGGCGGTAAAGACGTGATTATCGATTCAAAGGTCTCGCTATTAGCCTATTCGCGTTATTTTGAAGCAGAAGATGATCAGCAGCGACAGTTAGCGCTAGATGAGCATGTAAGCTCAGTACGTGCGCATATTAAGGGTTTGAGCAATAAGAATTACGATAGTCTTGTCGGCGTTAATACGCTGGACTATGTAATGCTGTATATACCTATTGAAGGCGCCTCAGCCTTAGCGCTACAAAATGATAAAGACATTTGGGGCGATGCCTACAGTAAAAATATTGTCTTAGTGAGCCCAACTAACTTGCTGGCTATTCTGCGTTCGGTTGAGACCATTTGGCGTCATGAGCGACAGAATAAAAATGCTGAAAAAATCGCTTTAGAGGCGGGTAACTTGCATGATAAATTCGTTTCTTTTATCGAATCATTAGAAGGTATAGGCAGCCATTTAGAAAAAGCACAAACAGCTTATGATACGACCTTTAAGCGCTTGTCTACTGGTAGTGGTAATTTAATACGCCGCGTCGCTATTCTTAAAGACCTAGGCGCTAAAACGAAAAAAGATTTACCCGATACGTTATCGATTGATGACGAAAGCTAAAGTATATTATTGACTCTGTAGAGGTTCTTAACATGGCATTACCTAAGTTGGGCAATTTAGCGCCCGCATTTACACTGCACAATCAGGATGATGTTAAAGTCAGCTTAAAAGACTTTAAAGGCAAGAAGAATGTTGTCGTTTATTTTTATCCTAAAGCCAGTACGCCAGGCTGCACGGTTCAGGCCTGTGGTATTCGTGATAGCGAGAAAGAGCTCGCTGCATTAGATACAGTTGTACTCGGCATTAGCCCTGACCCCGTTAAGCGTTTACAAAATTTTATTGTAAAGCAGTCACTCAATTTTGATCTGCTCTCGGATGAAGGGCATGTGATTGCCGATAAATACGGTGCTTGGGGGCCTAAGAAATTTATGGGCCGTGAGTATGATGGTATTTTGCGTAGCAGTTTTATTGTCGGCAAAGACGGTAAGCTCAAGCATATTATGGATAAAGTTAAAACTAAGACGCATCATGATGATGTGATGGCTTGGATTAAAGGTAATTTGTAGTGGGCTAGTGGGTAGCGAAAGGCTAACCATTACAGTTAAAATAACATCAGTTTCTAAAATATTTATTTAATTTAATGAGGTTTACAATGGGTTTATTTATTAGTCAGGCGCATGCGCAAACAGGTGGAGCACAGCCGCAAGGTGGCGTTGCAATGCAAATGATCTTCTTACTCGGTCTTTTTGTTTTCTTTTACTTTATTGCTATTCGTCCTCAGCGTAAACGTCAGAAAGAGCATGACTTATTAGTCGGCGGCCTACAAAAAGGCGATGAAGTAGTAATGACTAGCGGTTTATTGGGTAAAGTTAGAAAAATTGAAGGTGATTACCTTGTTTTAGAAGCGGCTGATGGCATGGAATTGAAATTCCAGCGTATAGCGGTTCATGCTGTATTGCCTAAAGGTACGCTTAAAGCTGTTTAAGTAGCTTGTTAAAGGCGGTTAATCACTAGCTGCCTTTTTATTTTTAAACAGAACGCAGAAAAAAGCGCATTGAGCGCGAACGTTTTCTCGTCCAATCAAATGCCAGCTATGCTGGCTTTTGTCTAAATGGGGTATTGAGATGGCCGACACCTTAATTAGCACTTTAATTAATTATCCTCCTCGTATTCAGCTGGCTCATACGCCAACACCGCTGCAGCCTTTGCGGCGTCTTCAAAAACAGATTGGCGGCCCGCTAATTTGGTTAAAGCGCGATGATATGACAGGCTCGACTTTGAGCGGCAATAAGGTGCGCAAGTTAGAGTTTATTGCCGCTAAAGCGCTCGCCTCGGGTTGCGATACGCTAATTACCTGTGGTGGCATTCAATCAAATCATTGTCGTGCTACGGCCTTAGTTGCCGCCCAGCTGGGCCTTAAGTGCCATCTGATTCTACGAGGCCTGCCAAAATCAACGCAAGCCAGTGATGGAAACCTTCTGCTCGATGAGCTTTCTGGCTGCAGTATCAGTTATCACTCGCCAGCCGTTTATGCATCAACCTTAGACCGGCTCTTTACTCAAGTATCTAACGATTACACGAAAGCGGGGCATAAGGCTTTTGCTATACCTACCGGTGGTAGTGATGGCGATGGACTTTGGGGATATATTGCTGCTTGTGATGAGATGCGCCAAGACTTTACTGACCAGAATATATCGCCAACTGCAATCATAACGGCCTCAGGTTCTGGCGGTACGCAAGCTGGTTTAGTAGTGGGTGCGTCGTTACTGGGCATGCAGGCTAATATTTATGGCGTTAATGTCTGCGATGATGAACAGTATTTTATCGATAAAATTAAAGATGATATTGCCGATTGGCAATTAAAGTATCCTTCACAAAGTGCATTTGAAGTGACTGCATCTATGATACGAATGATTGACGGCTATGTAGGCGCAGGTTACGCGAAAGCAGGGCAGTCGGTGATTAATACGATTGCTTTGCTAGCTCGGACTGAGGGAGTTGTTTTAGACCCGGTATACTCGGGTAAGGCTTTCGACGGTTTACTGCAAGAAATAGGCGGGGGCCGTTTCGCCGCCGATAGCGATATTGTGTTTATTCATACCGGCGGTGTGTATGGGCTGTTCCCTTACAAGGCAATGTTTTCTCAATTGCCCGAAAAATTCTAGTTAGCTTCCGTTTGCTGAGGCGTGATATTTTGGAACTCATCAAAGTCCGCAAGCGCAGGATTATCAGACAATTTAATAAACGTACTTAACGCATTCTGCATTTGTTTTTCACGCATAAATGCGTAGCGCTGTGCAGTTAATCCACTCATTTGAAGCTGATCTTTTAATATCACTGGGCGAATAAAAACCATTAAGTTGTTCTTTCTTTTACTGACTGAATTCGATCTAAACAAACGGCCCAGTAGTGGGATGTCTCCGAGCAACGGCACTTGCGTGCGGGTAGTGACATCATCTTCGCGTATTAATCCACCTAACACTAATACTTGTCCATCGCGTATAAGCGCGCTGGTTTTTATTTCTGTCTTTTCAGTAATTAAATCGGCCGCTTGGCTATTAGCAGTTTGCGAGACATTCTCTGTTGTTTGTTCAATCTCTAAAGTAATGGAGTCGCCTTGATTAATACGAGGTGTGACATTGAGTGTTATACCAATATCTTGACGCTGAATCGTCTGAAAGGGGTTTGCGGTTGTGGAGCCTGCTGATGTAGAGCTTCCAGTAATAAAGGGTACGCTTTGGCCGACTAATAAACTGGCTTCTTCGTTATCGAGCGCAACAATAGTAGGTGTCGACATAATGTTGGATTTGTTACGGGTTGTGATAGCGCGAAGAGCCGCAACCAAATTGCCGTCTTTTAAGTATCCGTAGGTTAAGCCTGAGTTGCTCAATACGCCAGCGGCTAGCTGGGTATTTGACGGGCTGTCGTCTGAGCCAGACGATATGGCTGCACCAAATATATTGTTAAAGCTAGCGTTAGCAGCGGGTACATTTACCGCGCCAACACCGCCAGTGCGGTTTTCTTCATAAATCTCTGAGCCGCCCCATACCACACCAAAATCTTCACCGGCATCACCCGAAACCTGAACCACAACCGCCTCAATTAATACTTGAGCGCGCTGTATGTCGAGCTGCTTAATTACCGATTTAAGATTGCTAATAAGCCCTGGAGGGCCAGTCATAACGAGTGCGTTGGTTGTTTCGCTCGATTCAATGCTAAAGCTCTGGGTTGATTCTGATTTGCTGTCTTTAATAACGCTGTCGCCCACACTTTTAAGAATCGGTGTAATTTCAGACGCTTCAATATAGTTTAGATAGACCACTTGTGTATTGCCGCCACCCTCAAGCGGTAAATCTAACTTTTTAATTAAGTCTTTAATTTGTTGGCGTTTACTGGCATTGCCTGTAATAAGAATAGAGTTCGATCGTTTATCGACTGCAAATTCAACTTTATCTTTATCTGTGAGGCCTGGCTTATTACCGCTTAGGGATTTAACGACTTTACTTAACGTTGCCGATATCTCATCGGCAGACGCGTATATGATAGGAATAATGTCGAGATCAATTTTATTTTCTGACTTATCGAGTAGTTCGATAACGCGGGTTATCTTTGTAATATTTCTCGCTGAGTCGGCGATGATAAGTGTATTCGTTTGGTTGAAGCTGGCGATATGGGAAGAGGCAGGTATGAGTGGTCTCACTAAGGCCATAAGTTCTGTGGCGCTACTATGTTCTACATCAATAATAGCGGTAACCATGCTGCCGTTACGGGTTTGCTCACCCATAAATGGGATGCCATCGACTTTTGCTTCAGTTACAGGAATGATTTTTACCACGCCGTCAGTTTCTACTGCGGTAAAGTTATTCAATCGTAAAACAGTTAAAAAGAGTTCATAGGCTTCATCAGGAGAAATGGTGCGTGAAGAAAGAATAGTCACGGTGCCCTTTACCGATCTATGAATAACCATATTTTTGCCGGTTCTATTGGCAACCCATTGAATAAAGCCTTGGATATTAGCATCGCGCATATTGAGAATAAATTGCTCTTCAGCGGCTTCTATTTCTACACCTTGTTCTTCAGGGGCGACGTCTTGAGCATAAGAGGTATTTGAAAACGAGAGCATTAAGCAAGCGATAGCGATTAGGCTAGCAGGCAAGCTAAAAGCCACTGCATCAATAGACTTTTTTATTTGTGTGATTATCATATTCTCGACTTGCAATTAATTCACCTTTTACGGCAGTTGCGATACGTTTATGACAGCCCCAGCATCGTTAAGGCGCGGCTAATTAAATGGCTATTTCTTCTTTCGTAAATTATTAATGCGTTCGCGAATCGCTTTTCTTCTCTCTTCTTTCTCTTGTGGTGATTGAGACATAATAGAAAAGTTTGGCGAATTCTTATCGTTTTTTTTGATTTCTGGAAAATACAGGGTCTCAAAAATGCCATTTCGAGTCAGGACGACTTTGTTTTCATGAATCGATTTTAGAATGGCATCACCGGGTAAAGTATCGCCGATAGCGTAGTGCTGCGAATTTTTTTTGTCGTCTTCAATTATCGCACCGGCATTGATCTCATTTTGAGCCGTAAACGCACCGCGTAAAATAAGCTCAAGCTTAGTTTCTGGCAGTTCATCGATAACAATGACGGGCTTAGCATTAGCGACACCGAAGAAGTGCCGCTCGCCTA
>Ga0209196_1001754_pt1 | contig 14873 bp, 21 predicted proteins | sample COGITO_mtgs_1105_5_FD_184801 | JGI IMG/M metagenome (GOLD analysis project Ga0209196, IMG submission 184801) | Pelagic marine microbial communities from North Sea - COGITO_mtgs_110509 (SPAdes) (version 2) | ecosystem: Environmental > Aquatic > Marine > Epipelagic ... | reverse complement strand
AAAATAAAAAAAAAAAATAAAAGAATGGCATAATACTAATAATCATAGAGAACAAGCAAAAACAAGATCAAAAGAACATTATAAAAATAATAAAGATGAAATTAATAAAAAAAGAAAAGAAAAAATTACTTGTGAATGTGGATCAATTATTAGAAAAGATGGTATGCTCAAACACGAAAAATCATTAAAACACAAAAATTTTATATTAGCATTAAATAAAGAATAAAAGAATAAGATGGCTGCTTTATTACCTTTATTTGGAGAGTTGGTGTTAGATGGAGTAGAAGCTGCAGGTGCTGGATCGATTGTATCGGGTGTTTTTAATGAATTTAAAGAAATTCCTAAGAAACTTATAACAGACGAAGGGGGTAAATTAGTTGGGAATTACGCAAAACAACACCCCGGGGGATATGTAGATAATATGATCGAAAAATCATATAATCATCGAAAAAAAAGAGGAAGAAGAGTTGGTTAAATTAATTAAATAATTCTTCAATACATATACCAAAATGAAAATCTATATTTTGACTATTTTTGATAGCACCATGTTCTTCAGATGTTCCTGTATGTGTTGTAATTTGTAAAATAATTTCATTAATATCTTGCTTCTCTATTTCTAAAGATAAATTACCATTTTGAATTGTATTATTAGTATCATAATTTAAATTAGCAATTGTTGGTATTGTATCTTTATCAGAATTGAAATACAATGTTTGATTATATTTTATATTTTTAAGTTTAATAGTCCAATTATGATTTGGTGCAGATGATAATCCAGCACCACTTAAAGTAATTGAATTTATTTTTAAAACATTTTGATTACCTATAATTTTTATAAGTGTAAATGATTAAATTTAAATTCTATTCTATCAGTTGATGCAGTAGCATCTTTTGTAGATAACCAAATAGTTTTATATTGTGTTTTTGTTAATTCATACATACTTTATATTAGTAATTATTTTTTTTTAAACAAAATGATAAATTAAAATTATCTGTTGAATCTATTATTCTATTTATTATTATTTTTATTTCCTGTATTATTTGCGGTGTTAAACATAATATTGGATTATTATGATTAATATTTTTATTTAAAATATCTGATCTTAATATTAATGCTTTAGTATCACTTGTTGAATTAAAATATTTTGTATTATTATACAATATATTTTCTAAAAATATTTCATAATTATATGAAGAAAAGGTTGTGGCTGTTAAGCTTATAACCTTTGCTTTTAAATCACCAGAAGATAATTGTTTTCTCCAGTATTCCCCAGTTGTAACTGATATAACATCATTTCGAGTTAATGTTATAATTTCCCCAACTACAAAGCCTTCTCGATCTCCTTCAACTCTATTTAATCTTGCATGCCGTGAAACACTTGGTGGAGATACTACTTCAACATAAATCCTTGTATTTTTATTAGGAACATCATAATAATACAATCCATCTGGAACATCTATAATACCATATTGATCATATCCAAAATTATTACTACCGGCAAAGTCAAGTGTTAAATCATCATCATCAATAACAGTAGCTATAACATATTCTGCATATCTTGTTGCTGGATCATATCTATTATAAGTTTGCACAAGGTCTTCTTTATCAATAAATATTGAATTGCCAGTTTTAAAACCTAAACCTGGAACGGGGAAAGATAATATATTAGCATTGCCATTGTTGCCGGTAGGATTAGCAAGAACACCTACATTTGCTCTCGCGTCAGTAGGTAATTTTCCGAATACATCAGGATTGGCTATATAAACAATGACATCTTCATATACAGAACCTGATACAAAATCAGCCTCAACTTCATTCGCAAGTATTTCAACATTAGCCGATAATACCACCGAACCAACACCATTTATCATTTCGGTAGCTTGATATTTTGCAAACCTAACTTGATAAGTCATAGTGGGTTCGTTTTGTATAATATAAGACTTATCAAGATATAATATTTGATTTAACGCGATATCTGTTCCACCATTCGTGAGGGCAGTTATATTAATATTAGCGAATGTAGCACCGGCATATGGCAAAGCAACTTCAACATTAACTCTAACGCCAGAATCAATATACCATCCTGCTCCGTCATCTTCATATAAAAAAATATTATTAAAAGTTGTTTCATTAATAGGAGATGATGTAGCTTTGTTAATATTTCTGTCGGCATAATTAGAAATTGTTTTAATAATATCATCGTCAACTATACTTGTTATTTTGATTTCACCATAGCGATTGGTGTAACTATTTTCATTAGCAGTTATATCATTTTTATCAACATATAAAAAATTATTTAAAACAAAACCCGAACCAGCATCGCTAATATCAGTAATGTTAATTTGACCGGTAGTTAAATCAGGGGTAGTTTGGGTAGTGCTAACAGTTGCTCTTGCGTCAGTAGGTAAAAAAGCACTAACACCGTCCCACTCATACAAAGTAATATTATAATAATCCTTTTCAATAACATTGGTATTATAAAATGATGGTAATATTTCTCGTGTAGAAGATGTATTATTAACTGTTGATAAACCAGAATCATAAACAAGTATGGAACTGTTAATAGTTTTCTTTAAATTAAAATTATTTATTATTAAATCATGTTCTTCTGTTAAAATAATAGGATTTTTAAAGTAATATGTTAATCTTGTTTCATTATTTGATAATATTTCTTTTTTATCATAATCATTGCTATTCAATTGAACTATCATTTATTTTATTATAATATCTTTTTTTATTTCAAATGATATCAAACAATTATCAAGAAATAATTCTTGAGATTTTTCATTATAAAATCTAAATGTTATATAATTTATATGATTATTTTGTAATTCATATTCAATTTGTTCATAATTTTTATATTTTATATATGTAAAAGGTGCATCATCTGTATCCATCCATGCTAAAACATCACCAATACCCCGTCCATATACATTTCCATTATTTAATATATCATTATGAGTTTTATTTTTAAAACTTAAATTTGATACAATTATTATTTTTGTAAAATTTATTAAATTAATATTTGTATCCGATTCATAATAAGAATTAAATGGTAATAATATATAAGATTGATAAGACTCAGTTATTCCTAAATTATTTTTTAAATTATTTATATTTGGTATTACTAACTCTAATTTAAAATTATTATCTATAAGATTATTTATACCAACTATAAAAGTAATATTTTCATTTGTAAATTTTATTTTATTAGTATATTCATCAATTGATACTTTTATTTTATAATTATTTAATAAGTCATTTAAAGTTTTTTTATAATTAGATGATTTATAAAAACCATCCGGTAATGTTATTGTATTTTCAGATGGTGTATCTTCTGTTCCATTATCAAAAATTGGTATTCTTTTATCAGCTTGTAATTTAACTAAATATATATTAAAAGGAACTAATCCTGTGTTTGAAGCAATTCTATATTTTTCATTAGGAGATAAAGATGATGTTGTAAAAGTTTTTGATATTTGTTGTGATCCTGGATTTTGAAAAGTTAATGTTTGAGTTTCAATATTATCATATAATGTAGTAGAAGTATTATATTTTTGCAAAACAATGTCTACATCCGTTGTAGCTCCGCTTATATTTTGATCTTTATAAAAAGTAATATCAAAACTTGTTATAATTTCATCAATACAATTTATTTCAAAAAAATTTACATATGTTCCTTGTAATTCCATTTTACGACTTGTATCTGGTGTATCATTTAAAATATTTACCCAATAATTAGCACTATCATCTGTTATTGTAGAAGTATTATAATATGTAATACTTGTATTATTATAAGTTATAGTAGATTTATGTAATGTTACATCAATTACTTCATTAACCAGTAACACATTTTGATCATTAAAAAAACCTTGATTTGTTAAATATAATTCACCTGTATATCCAGTTATGGTATAAGTTTTTGTAGTTCTTCTTATATTAAATTGATTATTAACGAGATTAGCTGATATATTGTAAATATTATTTAAAAATTTAAAATCAACTAATTTTAATTTTAATACACTTTCTTCTGGATCATTTATTATAGGATATTGGGGTATTACAATTAATTCTTTATTATTTAAATTATTTTTATTTTTATCAACGTAAAATGAATATTTCATATTTACTAATTGGTAAGATATTTTTGATCGCGATTAATAATTGTATCCCATCCTATTCTAACTCTTTGATTTTCTGGTTCTTTTTTATGAATTGATAATATCAAACTTCCATAGGGAATTTTCATAATTTGATCATAATAAAGTTCTATTTCTTCTTTTGAAAAATGAGAACCTACTTCTTCTGCAATTGCATCAATAATATAAGACCGTGACGCTGATTTTAATAATATAAATACATCTACTTGACGTCTAACTATTGCTGGAATTCCTTTGAAACTTTGTGTAATAAAAAATAAATTTAATCCTACTAAATCTTCAGATTCATGGCGTGATTTTATTGCTAACCTATTTAAAAAGTTTCCTCTTTTATTTGTTGAAAAAGCATCACTTCCAAGTAAGTCATCTATAACTAAGAATATCATTCTTGGATGATATAATAGGTTATCATCTTTATCTCTTGGTGCATCAGGGTCTTCTGTAGGATCAATAAAATTTTTAAAATTTAATAATAATAATTCATCAAAATCTAAGTTACTTAATGATTTTGAATTTATAAATTTTTTATAAACTTTTCGATATACGTTGTAAATTTCAACCAGATCCCTCTCTAATTTTATCTCTTCATATACCTCTTTTATTCTTTTATCAACATTTTCTTCAATATCAATTCTATCATCATCATCAAGAGTTTTTAAACTGTCTAAAATACTATTTTGTTTTGATCTTGATGTTCCACCTGATACCCATATTGTTCTCATCCTTACATTTTCACCTTTTTCTGAAACAAATCCAGAATTTTCATAATTAGTTAAAAGTTGGATACAATTATATGATTTACCACCTCCTTTTGGTGATGCTGATAAAAATATACTATATGTTGGTGGAAGTAATTTATTTCTTGGTTGTGGAGGTTCATATTTTGTATATTTCCTAAGCTTGTTTGTAATATTTACTAATTTCTTCGTTTGCATTGCTGATTATTTTATCTTATAATAAGATAAATAAACGATGTCTGATGTTGAACAAACTGTTGATAAATTTTGTTATCCTGAAGATTATAATGATGAAGATAAAGCTGATTATGATACATTAATATCGCAAGGTATGAATTTAATAGGTAAAAAGATAAAACCTGATAATGAGTTTTTGTTACACCTGAGTGCGAAAATTACTATCAATCAAAGAAAAGGGTTTACCAATGGTTTGAATCAAGATGAAATTGATCAATTAAAAGATCATCATAAAAATTTATTAAATACCTCAAATATTTTTGAAACGCCTCCAGATATATTTTACAATAATATGTTACATCTATCTGATGGAACTTCATTTGAACATCCTTTAGCAACACCCCCAAAAAATGTTGCAGATCCACCAGATGTTTATGAAAATGAATAATAAAAAAATGATATAAACTTTTTAAGACTTATACACAATATGCCATTTTATCAAAATAGTGTAATATATAAATTATGTCATATAAATGATTTAGATAATGAAAATATTTATATTGGTTCAACGACTAATTTTAAATGTAGAAAAAATGGTCATAAAGCTGATTGTAATAATAAAAATAGTAAAAACTATAATTTTAAAGTTTATCAATTTATACGTGATAATGGTGGATGGGACGAATGGCAAATGATACCAATTGAAACTTTTTCATGTAATAATAAAATAGATTTAAAAATACGTGAAAGGTATCATATTGAGTTGTTAAAATCTAAATTAAATAAACAAATTCCTTCAAGAACTCATAAAGAATATCGTGATGATAATAAAGAAATTATTAATGAAAGAAACAAAATATATCGTGAAAATAATAAAGAAATTGTAGCAGAAAAAAAAAAAATATACTATAATAATAATAAAGAAATTGTAGCAGAAAAAAACAAAATATATTATAATAATAATAAGAAATTATAGCAGAAAAAGCTAAAGAAAAAACCGTATGTGATAAATGTGGATCAATTGTAATGAGATCAAATTTAAAAAGACATCAAAAAACTAAAAAATGTATAGATTATATATAATTTTTTTTTCTATGTAATAAATAAATAGACTCTATGGTACTTACTACACAAGAGCGAATAGAACTACTTGCGAAAGCTCGGGAGGTAAAAGCTAAAAAAAAAGCAGCATTAGATGCATTAAAACCAGTCCCAGTTAAAGGTCGGCCAAGAAAGAAAGTTGAAGAAAAAGTTGAAGAAAAAGTTGAAGAAGAAGTTGAACAAAAAGTTGAAGAAGTTAAAGAAGAAAAAGTTAAAGATACATTTAAAATTACACCTAAAAATGAGGTTAAAGAAGTTGAAGAAACTAATTTACAAAAAGAAGATTCATCTGAAGATGAAGTAATAATTGAAGAAATAAAGAAAAAGAAAAAGAAAAAAAAGAAAATTATTAGAAGAATAATTGAACAATCAAGTAGTAGTGATGAAGAGATACAAGAGGTATATTTACCCAAAACTAAAAGTAAAAAAGTTGTAAAAAAAGTTGAACCTGCAGATATACCAAAACCAGTTAGTTTAAATAAACCAGAATATAACCCATTTTTTTGTTACTAATAAATAAACATGGATCGGAAAGAATCTTTACTTGATAGATCTGAGTGTATGTCTTTATTATGTATAAAAGCATCATACCACTGGTCCTTTATTAAATTTTGTTTAAACATTCCATTAATATTAACGAATAGTATATTATGTATCATGAATTCACTAAGTGATAATAAAATAGATTTAAAAATACCAAATGTTGTTGTTAATAGTATTAGTGTTCTGATGATGGCTATAAATAATAATTTGAAATCAGCTGAAAAAATGGAATTATTTAAAAATTTATCTAATTCATATTTACTTTTAACTCATGAAATTGAAGGTCATGATCCTGACACAATGGATCGAGAAAAAATTAATATTTTTCAAGAAAAATATGATTCATTAATAAGTCAGTGTAGTTTTGAAGAAATCCCAATAAAAATAAAACAAGAAGTTGCAAATCAATTTGAACAACAAAATAAAACTTTACCAGTTCAATTAAATGGTGGCAGTATAATAAAAAGACGCAGTCCCAAAACTATCAAACTATCATCTGATATTGGTATTAGTGTTTAGTTAAGACAATTTTGACTTAACTAATATATATTATTATTTTTTTTAAATATGATCATATTTTTATCATATTCTATTAATCTATGTTTTATTGAATTAAACTCTTTTATTTTTTGTTTTGAATTTTTATTAAACAACATATTTTGAATTAAATCATTTGTTTTAAATAATACAATAGTATATTTCGTATAAATTTCATTTAATCTATTTTGTCTATTTCTTTCATCCTCGCTAAGTATATCCATAACTAATATTGAAAGCTAATATTAAAATAACAAAGCTGGCAACAATAATACTTATTATTCAATACCCTTTTTACTTTATATAAATCATTTAATATAGGATCTTTACATATTAAACAGTTTTTATTGATAGGTATCATTTATTGATGAATATAGAAAAATAATTGAATAATGTTCAGTGATAGGGGGGTTGGGGGGTAGGGTTGAGTCAAATCTCTCTATATAATTATATTTAATATCAATTTCTATTTTCTAATTTCAACCCCCCTAACCCCCCTAACCCCCCTATAACTTAAATTTCTTTCAAAAAAAATAATAGGGGAAAGGGCATTATGTTGTATAGTTATCATAAAATAAAAAAAAAGAGTTATAGGGGGGTTGATAGGGGGGTTAGGGGGGTTGGAATGTTTGTTATTTTATTCAAATAATTTGTTCATGTATTCTTTTAATATTTCAAAATGAATGATTGTGGTGCTATTTTTACTATCTTTTTTTATTGCATTTTGTGATATTTTTTTATTAATAATATCATTGAAATTTTTAGTTTTTATTCCAAATTGAATATTATTTATATCAGATTTTATATTAGATCTTTCACAATAATTTCTCCATTTTTTAAATAAATCTTTATTATCGTATTTAACATTATATGATTTTATTTCAATTTCAGGATCATGAACACTTTCATAAAAATCTAACATTACCTCTTGGTAAAAATAAATAATCTTATCCCTATTTGATTGTTTATTTTGTTTCATAATTTCAGTTAGTGGTTTATCATCAATACTTTGAAAACTTTTTGGAATATGTTCTTTCCATTTAAAATCTTTCAACCCCTCATATATTTGTCTTAATGCTACTGGATTATCTTGAATATTTGCAAAATAATCATCCCAGAATACTGTGTTACCCAAATAATATTGAGTCGTTTCAGTTTGAAAAAAACGCCTTGTAGTATCATCACCCATTTTTACAACATTCTTATTATTAGTTGTCATCCAATAATCACAAAGATTATCTATAATTTTTGCTTGTTCATATAAAGGTCTCACTGTCAATTTTTTACCAGTAATACGCGCTCTTAATTGTCCATCATGTTCAAAATTTGCACTACCAGAAACATCATCAATACAAATTAATAATTTTCTATATTCTATCGTATTTTTATCTTCAAAGAAATGATTCAGATTTTGTAGATCCATTGACATATTATCGAATAGATTAAAATAAGTCCTCATAAATGATGACTTTCCATCACCTTCTCCACCCGATAATATAGTTAATATATCAGTTCTGAATGCTGGATTTTGTATTTTATATGCCATCATTGAAAATATGTAATTAGTAATTTTTTCATCACCAAATAAGTTTTTACCAAATTCATAATACTCATTCCAATATTTTCTTTGTGTTTCAACCAATTTGATCTTCTTAATTTTAAAGTCTTCAAACAAATTAAAATCATCAGGATGCTCCATTTCCAATGGTGGTGGTTTCCATCCCATTTTTCTATGAATTTTCATATTTGGATCTTTCCTCCAGGTATTAAAAAATTGTTTATTTATCCAACATTCTGATTTAATATCATAGTGAGAGTATTGAATATGTTCAAAAGATTTGGCAGCTTCTTCAATTTTTTGACATATTATTTCATCATCTTCTATAGTGATCATCATAGGAGGATATAATAGTTTAAAATGTTTTAATTCAAATTCTTCTTTAGTTTTTTTATATATTAATATTTTTTCCTTTTTAACACTAAAATGTTCTTTATAATATTCTGGATCATCTTCTTTTAACCAATCTAATAAAAATTTAAATCTATATCCATGATCTCGTTTTTTATCAAAGTTATCATCCAACCAATCTTCGACCTCATCTTCATTATATTTATTTGGACAAATGGATGAAAATTTATGTGCTAAATCTTTTTGTTTTTTTTTACTCAATCCTTGAGTTTCTGCACAATTTATAATACAAAATATTCCATTTAACCAATCATCTCTTTTATCAGATCTGAATGGATTTAATTTAGTAATTATTTCTTCTAAATTATACTTAGAATAATCCGAATTTTCATTTTCAGTTACATCTGTATAAATATTTTTATTTTCAACTGGTGCTTCCGGTCCAGTTGGTGGTTCATAAAAATCTGTATCAAAAGTTTCTTCTACATAAGATGGGCAATATTTTCTAAGATCAATATCTTCCCATTTTAAATTATTACCATTATCATCAATGGGTAAAAATTGCTCCACTTTCATTATTTCACCTTTTGATCCTTTTTTCTTATTTGAATAAATTGGATATAACCCTCTATTTATAGAATAAATACTGGTATCAAATGGATCGTCATTTTTGTATAACTCTTTTTCTTTAAGTCTTTGAATTATTGTTTTTGAATCAGTTCTTATTCCATCAACAATGGCATGATATGAAAATTTTTTATTATCTCCTAAATCTCTAATTCTCGAATAAATATAAATTTCTTTTTCTCCATATAATTGTTTAATAAATTGTTTTCCTTCATTGAGTGTTTTTACAATATCAATATGATGATTTTTATCGAATTTGGGATCTAAATCAAAACATGGTTTTATCTGTTGTCCAGATCTGCCAATTAGTTCATATGGACATTGTAAATTTTTGAGAATTTCGTAATATTCAAATTCCATATTATCTTTGTTACATGCATTACAATCAATTGTATAAAGTCTTTTACCTTCAGAAAATCCAGTTTCAGTTATTATAATTTGGTTAAACATTTTATAATTAGCCATTATTATAAATTTATTTATTTATTTATTATAAGTCGAAAAGCTTTATATCATTTTTAAAAGATATAAATGAAAAAAAATAAAAATAATTAAAGTTAAAAATGATCACATGATATAATAATGTTTTTTTTAATTGTCAGATAAAGTTTTTGCTTCTTGTAATTTTTTTTCCTTTTTTCGGATATAATAATTACGATCATATTCTTTTCTTATTTCAGGTTTTTCTAAGTTTCTTTTATTAACATATTCTATGATATACGCATTTTTTCTCAAACGTCTTTCTTCAGCAGTATAAATAGCATTTCTACCCATTTTATAATATTATTCTCAATTTATAATACTTAATAAGTTTTTATATCATTTTTTTAGTCATCAAATTTCTTTAATGCGTTCATGAACAAATTATCCAAAAATTCTTCCTTTTTTTTATTATCATATTCTAATGATCTTTTTCTACAAATAGAACATGTTTTATAAAATGTCCCATTAAATTTAACATTTGGAGAATATGATTTTTTGCAAATACTACATAAATACATTTACAAGTAATCATATTTTATATTTTTATATGGTAAAAAGGAATAAATGAAAAATAAAGAAATATATGATTTTTTAGAAGAATTTGAAATGAAAGAAGCATATAGAATAAAATTTAATGCTTATCAACGTCATTATAAAAAATATTTGTATAATAATGATCCAGAATACAAAGAAAAAATAAAAAAATATCAAAAAGAATATTATCACTTAAATTATAGAAAACGAAATAGTAAAAAAGATATAGATTATAAAAATAATAACAAAACAATAACAAATGATATGTTCAATTCATCAAACATGTGGTATTAATTAAAAAAATTATTAAAATATGATAAATCATTTTCATAATTTAAATTTACATATTCTATTAGTTCATATAAACTACCAAAATATGATCCATTTAGATAAATTAACGGTAGATTATCGTAAGCGCCTTCAGAATGATCACCACCTCCACCACATAATATAAAATAATCGTCTAATGTAATACTTTTAATATTAGTTATTTTAAAATCATATCTTTGATTAATTAATATTTCTTGTGCTTCTTTACAAGCAATATTATTATCTGATACAATCAACCAAAAACCCGACGTATCCATGTTATATTAATAAAATATTAAAATTATTTCATTTTTTATTCTCATTCATCATTAACTTCATCTAATAGGCTAAATGAATTTTGATCATCATCTTCATCTTCATCCAGATTATTTTCATACTTAGCATATAAACTATTTTGCAGCACAGAATGGGACATTAAATAAGATATATACATTTTCTTATTAGTTTTTTTTGTATATAAATGCTGATAGTAACTTGCACTACTTTTCCTTATCCAATTAACAGATAATCCGGGTGTATTATAAGCTTTTGAAAATATACGCGTTACTTCTTTACCAAACTTATTAGAATCTAATGGTTCAAATAAATAATCATTCTCTTCTACATCATTTAGTTTGATATAATCAAGTAATAATTGTCGAACAATAGGCTGAATTGGTATAACTTGACAACCAAATTTATCAAAAGTTTTATAATTATTGAATACAAAATTAATTGGTTTATTATTTTTAATTTGAACAAAATTTTCCCTCAATTTTTTGTCAATATGTGATTGATTTAACTTTTTGGTATTTTGATAAGATATTTTTAATTGATAATAATCTAATCTCCTTGGTGCAATATTTTGAGTATATAATGCAAATATAAGTTTATCTTTTAGATTATCAATTTTATTTAATTTAATAAGTGTTTGTGAAGGATTATAATCAAATATTTTACCAATATCTTTTTTATGTAATATATTTTTTGATCTTTCTTCATTATATTGATTAGCATATTGTTTTGTATATGCATGCATTTTTTGATAAGCTAAATCAAATTCTTTAGAATTAAAAAATCTAAATTTATTTAGAATTATTTGCCATCCACCAGACAAGTAGGTGTTAATTGAAGATTTGGTTATTTTTGTAATTTCATTTAATTTTTTTAAAAAAATATCAATATATTTATTATTTATGAAAAATATATATTTTGATAATTTTTTGATTTCAGTTAATGATATTTTACTATCAACTTGTAATATCAAATTAATCCAATGCTTAACATTTGCACTTAAAGATGGATTTCCCATAATATTTTGTATTCTGTTAATATTCCAAAATATTTTATCTTTTTTATCATCGGTTATAATATTAGTATTTTTTTCAATAGGTCTTTTATTATTATTATCAATAACAATTTTTGTTTGATTATTTGTTTTTAAATTTTCAATTTGTTTTTTTAATTCAGTAATTTCTTTATCATGATAATCTTTAGATACAGAATTTTGTTTTTTATTTAATTTTAATAATTCTAATTGTTCAGCAGATTTTTTTAATCTGGCAATTTTCATTCGATCGCTATCATATGTAGGATTTTCTGCTTTAATTTTAGCAGCAGATACTTTTTTTTGCAAGCTTCTTCTTATTTTCTTCTGTTCATCTGTAAGTAATTTAAGATCTTTTCCTTTTATATTGATCAGGTCCAACTGATCTGACATGTCTTATATTTATAATAATCAGACATTTCTTTATATGTCATTTTTTATAAAAATAATATATCATTTCCCAATTTCATTTTGTAACATACGTAAATACTGGCAAATGATGGTGAATTAGATTTATTTCCTCCATTAAATTTAATTCTTTTAGAAGGAATAATAATTTGAATTTTATTCTTAAAAAATTCTTGAAAATATTTAGTGGTAATTTTTGATATAGGTAAAATAATTACAAATGGTTTATCAATAAAATGTAATTTTTTTAAAAATGATTTTAATATATTTGTTGAAAAAGGTGGGTTTGTTAGAATAATATCATAATTAAAATTATCCATTGCTTCACTAAAATCAATATCCTCACTAATAACATTTAAACCTAATGATTTTAAATTATTAGGACCAGTTCCAATACCATAAAAAGGCTCGAGTATAATTTGATCACGTGGTATATGTTTTAAAATATCATTCCATGTTTCAATATTTGTATAATATTCATCGTTATTACTTAATGTATTTAGATTAGCCATTATACTATTAAGTAATAAAATAATAAAAATTAAGAAAAATTAGAAAAAGTTTTTAGTTTTTGATCATTTAAATTTTTAAGTCTGATATAGATTTTTCAAAATCTTCAATTTGTTTTTCAAACATTTCATTTTGTTTATCTGCCATTGATGCTTTTTCTTCATCTTGTTCTTCTTGTTGTTTAATTTCTTCAGGTATTAAATAAACTCGTTTTCCATCTTCAAAATTTTTAAAATACAATGCATTAATTTGTTTATCTCTATAAACTGTTCTTTTTCTATTGTTACCAGTATTATCAACATTTTTAAATATAATAATAGAAGTTTTAGATTTATTTTTTTTAGTATTGATATACATTTTTTCATATTGTTTAAAAGGAATATGACAAGATCCTTCACCTTTTTTAATAGTTATTTGAAAACATAAACAATATTTGACATTATCACAATCATCACAAATACTATAATGACTCATTATATCAATAATAAAAATTAACAAATATTTATATCATTTTTTATTATACCATTTAATTAATCCCGTTTTCGTTGGTTTATTACCTTTATAATAATTAGTATCGCCATGTTTTTTTTTATAAGCTTCTTTATACTGCATCACCAATTGAGATGATCGATATGCAGAAGTAATAGAATTTTTTTTAAACAATTTATTTTTAATTGAATTATATAAAGTCATATCTCTGGGTGTTGCCATTTATTTATACAAAATATTTATTTTTTAGTTTTTTCTTTTAATATACGCTCAGCTTGATTATTTGCATCTGATAACATATTGATTAATTTATTTCTATCTTTTCTTATATTTTCCAATTCATTTAAACAATCTTTTTCTGCTTGTTCTAAATCAGCTATTCCTTGTTTAATTTCAGAATTATATTTTCTTTGGTAATTTCTTCGTGCAATCTGATCAGGAGTTCCTTCAGAATCAGATTTAACAGGTCTTCCCTTTTTAGGCATTATTCTTTTAATTATATGGAAGAGAAATAAAAGATAAAAATAATTTTATAAATAATTCTTAATTTAATTTTAGATTTTAAATTTTATTTTTTGATTTTTAATTTTATTTTTTGTAAATTTTTCTGAAGTATCCACATAACTATAATAAAAATATTATTGTTAATTTATACGTCTGATTATTTTCGATCATATTTTTATTGATAAATTATATACTCGCGATCATATGAAAATAGTTTTTGATAAATATAAGTAAAGTGTGATCACAGTGTGATCATTTAAGTTCTGATAAATATATACTGGTGATCATTTATGTGATCATTTTGTTTTGATAAATATATATACGTGATCATTTTGTTTTTTTGAAGTTTTAAATGTTTTTAAAAAATTTAAATATTTTATCGACTAAATCGATTTTTGATATATTTTATCGACTAAATCGATTTTTGATGTGTTTTATCGATTGTTTTGCTTTGTCCGAACAGTCTGAACATAGATATTCATATATGAATATCTATGTTCAGACTGTTCGGACAAAG
>Ga0209196_1001750_pt1 | contig 14883 bp, 17 predicted proteins | sample COGITO_mtgs_1105_5_FD_184801 | JGI IMG/M metagenome (GOLD analysis project Ga0209196, IMG submission 184801) | Pelagic marine microbial communities from North Sea - COGITO_mtgs_110509 (SPAdes) (version 2) | ecosystem: Environmental > Aquatic > Marine > Epipelagic ... | reverse complement strand
GCTAACAGCAAGAGATGTAAAAGATCTTAGTTTGCTAAAACATTATCGTATAATACGTAAATGGGCTTGTAAAAACAACGGCTTAAATGACGCTGATCTTGAGTTACTAATTTATTTTGATTGTATGGATCTTTTTACTAAGCATGATTTTGAAATAGGTACATATTCTTATAGTTGGGATAACAGGCGCTGGAACAGATTACTTAAAGAAGAGTGGATTGTGGTGTGGAGACGCAGAAACAGAACAACTCAAAAGTATAATATCTATAAAGTTTCATTCAAGTGCAAACAACTTATAAGTAGGATGTATCGAATCATGTTAGGTGAAGACGATATACCTTCTAGTGAAAGAAGAAATAAATTAATCAAAGGAGATAGTTACACAGACAAAGTACTGACAAGAGCTATCTATAATGTAAACAAAGATAAAGAAAGATGAGTAATAGTCCAATAAATTTTTTAGGAATGTTAGGTGCTGCCTCTAGTTTAATGGGTAGCAGATCAGCTAAAAAAAATGCTGGTAAAATTAGAAAAAGAGTTTCTAAATTAGAAAACCAGGTTGGAGCTATGATTAGAAAACAAAATCAAGGACCTACTCAAGTAGAACAACCTATAGAGATACAGCCAGAACCTCAACTAGGTGTTGTTCCTCAAGCATTTGACGGGTCAACAGAAGAAGAGCCAGAATTATTAAGTAACACACCAACAATAGCTTCACCTTTTACGCCAGGAGCACAAAAAGCAGCAGGCGCAATGTTTGGAGCACCTATGCCAGGGTCTTTTGATAGAAGCATGGGAGAAGAAGAAATATATTAAAAAAATAAACTATGATTGAAGATAAATCACACACGCACGCGTCAAAGAAAAACTCAGTAGGTATAGTAGGTGAAACTCGTATATGGGACGGACCACTAGATCAAGCTGGAAGACCTCACGGTAAAGGATCAAGTAGTGGTTCTAGAGGTATGAAACTAAAATTAGCAGCAGTTCCTATGGAAGCATGTTGCCAACCAATAACTCAAGTAGCAAAAGGATAATTATGGCATATACACAAAAATACAAAGGACTTTCAAAAATACCTAGCGGTAAAGGTTTCACTATAAACATTAGTGAAGATGACCTTAAAAGCAAAAAATCAGCATCACCAGAACCAGCAAAAGAAATAAGCTATGAAGGTCAAGGCGGTAAGGATTATGAAAACTTACCAAAAGACGCTATTAATCCAGAAGGTCAAGGAGGTATAGATTATGAAGCAAAAGATTATAAGTCAAAGAAAAATGGTATGTCTAGAAAAGAGGCGGCATATTTTGGTCTTGGAGAAGATGATGGAAAAGCAAGAAAAACTAAAAAAGCTGACAAAACAGCTAAGCAGATTATTAAAATGCAAAATAAAAGAAGCAGTGTAAAAAATGTGTATCTTGGTGATCCTGATGATTTAGAAGGGGAAATGGTAAGAACTGCAGATAAACCTGCAAGTAAAAGAGAAAAAAGAAAAGTAAAAAAATTAAAGAAAACAAAAGATCAATTAGATAAATAAATCATGATAATAAATACAAGCTCATATACTAGCGCAATACCGGTAGCTCCTAGTGACACTATAAATATTCCGGGACCTAGCGTAAGAGTTAGTGCAGCTACTACAGCTACAACACCAGAATTAACACCTAATCAATTAATTGATGCTAATGCTAATTTTATAACTACTTACAACGCTGATGGATCAATTCTTAATGAAGGTGTTTCAAGAGGTATGGTAGTTTATAACATGTTTGCTACAATTGCTTCTAGCACTAATTCACCTTTAGTAGCTACTATAGTTGAAGTTGTAAACAATACTACATTATTACTTTCTGCAAATATATTTCCATTTGCTGGAGGTACAGCTGTATCAGCGTATAAAATATACGATGCAAACGACATAGCTTCTCCAGGAGCACAAATATATGTTGGTGTTGCAGGTAATTTATACGTAGAAACTATTGATGGAGATTTAGTATTTATTGAAGATGTACCAGTTGGTGAAGTATTACCAGTTGTTGTACAAAAAGTATTAGTTGGCGCTGCTGCTGGTAGTGGCCAACCAAACACACTTACTACAGCAGGAAAATTAACAGCATTTATATAACACATTAAAAAAACAATTATGCACCCAATACACAAACACGGTAGCGGTATGAGATCTGCTGAAAGATACGACGCTAAAGAAGCTTATAACAAAAAATTATCTAGCAAAGCTAGAATGCATTATTTAGAAAATGATATTGCAGATCACAAAGGTATGTCAAGATATGGTTCAGATTATGGAGACTCTGCTGCAGAGTTTAACAAAGGTTTGAAAGATGCTTCTGCTAAAGGAAAATTAGATTCTAGTCCTAAATTTAAAGCAATGGTTGATGCTGCTCCTTCAAGAAAATCATCACCAGCTAATTACGAGACTGCTAAACAAGAGAGAAAAGATCTTATGAAATATAACGCTGTAGATGATAAAGCAGGTATGTCAAGAAAATACAAATGTAAATAATAATAAATGGCATTTAAACTTAAACCACCATTTGAACTAAGCAGTTCTCCTATTTACATAAGAGATCTAGAACACGGTGTTTTAGGTAAAGGCAACAAAAACGGTACTATATTGGTAGCGCCTAACTTAACTGATGATGCAGAAAAGAGTGTTGTAGAACACGAAGAAATACATATAGACCAAATTAAGCGTGGTGATTTAGATTATGATGATGACAATGTATATTGGAAAGGTAAAACTTACCCTCGCTCTAAAATGAAAGAGGGTAGTCCTAACCTGCCGTGGGAAAAAGAAGCTTATAGTAAAACAGATCCTTACGAAGCGTTATGAGTAAAAAGAAATTTAAAGATACAACCGTTGGACAACTATTGTTTGGCGCAGCATCTGTAATCAACCCTACATTAGGAAGCGTGTTACAAGGTGTTACTTCGCCAAAAGAAGCTATTGAAGCTATTTCAAAAGCCGATGTTCCAGCAGATGATAAGATAAAATTGCAACAAATAATCTACGAACAACAAAACAAAGAAATAGAAGCTATAACATCAAGGTGGCAAGCAGATTCTATATCTGATTCTTGGATGTCAAAAAACGTACGTCCATTAGTTTTAGTATGGTGTATTGTTGTATTTTCTTTTGCAGGTATACTAGACAGCATAGAAACACTACCTTTTCATATAAATGAATTATGGAATGATACTTTTGAAAAAGTAATGATGTCTGTTGTTTTAGCATACTTCGGTGGACGAAGTAGTGAAAAAGTTACAAGCATATTCAAGAAGTAAAAGTAAGCATTAATAAGTAATAATAGTTATAAGTAAAACAATTAACAACAATTAAAATTAAATCAAATGAGTAAAGATTCAAAAATTACAGACAAAGAGTTAGAAACAATTAAAGAACAACAACAAAAAATTCAAACAGTTGTTTATGACTTAGGAGCATTAGAAGCTAAGAAATTTGAAATTTCTGCAGCGTTAAAAGAGTTTAATGATGCTTTAAACGAAACTAAAAAAGAATTAGAAGAAAAGTACGGGCAAGTTAATATTAACTTACAAGACGGATCTTACGAGGAAATTGTACCTGAAGTAGAAGCTGAAGAAGTAAAGTAAATGAACTCTATTATAAGGAAGATAAGTATAGGCGCGGACTATAAAAACGAAGCTATGCATTATTCTGTAGGACAATCAGTTTATGGTGGTCATACAATTAATAACATAACTTTAGACGAATCTGATAATTCTTATAATATATACATTAAAAAAAACGACGAGGTAATGCCGTGGAAGAAATTTAATTCTAACATGGCTATCTCTGTTGAATACGATTTAGAGTATTAATGAATAGTGTATATGACTTTATTATATCTCCTAAAAACAAAAGATATAATAATGAGAAAAAAGTTGGTGATAAAACTTTAGTATTAAATACTAACATTGAAGATCACAAACTGGTTAGCAAAGAAGCAATTGTAGTTTCTGTGCCATTAGCGTTTAAAACTATTTTAAAAGTTGGAGATGAAATAATGGTGCACCATAATATATTTAGAAGATGGTATGATGTTCGCGGTGAACAAAGAAACAGTGGTCAATATTTCAAAGAAGATTTATATTTTTGTAAACCAGATCAAATTTATCTATATAAAAAAAATGATAAATGGTTAGCTATTGGTCAAAGGTGTTTTATAAAACCTATAAAAGACGTTGACAATTTAACGCTTGATATTGAACAAAAACATATTGGTATATTAAAAATAGGCAATAGTTCATTAGAAGCACTAGGAATTAACGAGGGAGATCTTGTAGGTTTTAGAGCTAACAGAGAATGGGAATTTATTGTAGGCGATCAACGTCTTTATTGTATGAAATCAAATGATATTATTTTAAAATATGAATACGAAGGAAACGAAGTTGAATATAATCCAAGCTGGGCATGTAGCAGTTGAGGAACTTATTAAAGTTGCTAAAGAAGCTATTGTAGATTCAGATGATGATATATCAGCTGACAGACTTAAAAACGCTGCAGCTACAAAAAAACTAGCTATATTTGATGCTTTTGAAATACTTAACCGTATTGTTGCAGAGCAAGAAATATTAGAAGATAAACCTAAAGAAGTTAAAAAAGAAACTACATTTCGTGGTTTTGCTGAAGGAAGATCTAAGTAATGTATAAGCAGAATTTATATAAAGTATTACCTGATTATATTAAACCTAAAATTCTTAAACGAATGAATAGGTATAATAAATGGGAGTATGGATATAATGATGATCATGATATGATTGTTATATCTAAGACTGGACAAATTGGAGAAGTTTATGAGATACAAAATCTTAAAATAGCTTTACCTAAACAAAACAATGTTCATAAGTTTGAAAAGAACAAATGGACTAGGTTTGATTATCCTAAAGTATTAAGTAAAATAAAAACAGTATTTGATTGGAGAGAATACCCTGAAGATTTTAAAGAACAGTGGTATGACTATATTGATCTTGAGTTTAAAAGACGTGAAGAAGGTTTTTGGTATATAAACAAAGATAAACCTATATTTATAACTGGTACTCATTACATGTATTTACAATGGTCAAAAATTGATGTTGGCCAACCAGACTTTAGAGAATCAAACAGATTATTTTTTATATTTTGGGAAGCCTGCAGAGCAGATAACAGAAGTTACGGCATGTGTTATCTAAAAAACAGACGATCTGGATTTTCATTTATGGCGTCTGGCGAAACTGTTAACATGGCTACAATATCAACCGATGCGCGTTTTGGTATATTATCAAAGTCAGGTGCTGATGCTAAAAAAATGTTTACAGATAAGGTAGTACCAATATCGGTTAATTATCCTTTCTTTTTCAAACCAATACAAGATGGTATGGATCGACCGAAAACAGAGCTAGCGTATCGCGTGCCAGCTTCTAAGTTTACAAGAAGGTCTATAGTTTCTACAGATAAACAAGAAGATATAACAGGACTTGATACAACTATTGATTGGAAAAATACAGGTGACAATGCTTATGATGGTGAAAAACTAAGATTATTAGTACATGATGAAAGTGGTAAATGGGAAAGACCTAATGATATACAAAATAATTGGCGTGTTACTAAAACAACATTAAGACTAGGTTCTAGAATTATTGGTAAGTGTATGATGGGATCAACATCAAACGCTTTAGATAAAGGTGGTAGAAACTTTAAAAAATTATACGATGACTCAGACGTTACAAAAAGAAATGCCAATGGACAAACTCGTTCAGGATTATATTCTTTGTTCATTCCTATGGAGTGGAATTACGAGGGATACATTGATTCTTATGGCTATCCTGTCTTCGAAACACCATCAAAAAAAGTGTATGGACCTCATGGAACGCCAATCAAAATCGGGGTTATTGAATACTGGAATAATGAAGTAGAAGGTCTTAAAGATGATCAAGACGGTTTAAACGAATTCTATAGACAATTTCCTCGCACAACTAAACACGCTTTTAGAGATGAATCAAAACAATCTTTATTTAATCTAACTAAAATTTATCAGCAAATAGATTTTAACGAAGACGTACAAAACTTTAAGCAAGTAACTAAAGGTAGTTTTCAATGGGAAAACGGACAAAAGGATAGTAAAGTAATTTTTATGCCAAACAAAAATGGTAGATTTTTAATTACTTGGGTACCACCAATACATTTACAAAACAAAAGATTTACAAGACACGGAATTAATTATCCTGGCAATGAGCACTGTGGTGCTTTTGGATGTGATCCATATGATATATCAGGTACGGTAGACAAAAGAGGTTCTAACGGTTCTTTACATGGCTTAACTAAGTTTAGCATGGAAGAAGTACCGCCAAATCATTTTTTCTTAGAATATATCGCTCGTCCACAAACAGCTGAAATATTTTTTGAAGATGTACTTATGGCTTGCGTATTTTATGGTATGCCAATACTAGCAGAAAACAATAAACCTAGATTATTATATTATTTCAAACGTAGAGGTTATAGAGGTTTTGCAATGAACAGGCCAGATAAAAAAAGAAATAAATTATCTATAACAGAAAGAGAAATAGGTGGTATACCTAATTCTAGCGAAGACATAAAACAAGCTCACGCGTCTGCAATAGAAACATACATAGAAAACTTTGTTGGTAAAAGAGAAACAGGTTATGGTGATACTTACTTTCAAAGAACATTAGAAGACTGGGCTCAATTTAATATAAACAACAGAACATCGCATGATGCTTCTATTAGTTCAGGACTAGCTTTAATGGCTTGCAATAAACATAGATACTCACCAGTTAATAAAATTGAATTAAAAGCAATAGATTTAGGTATTAAAAAATACAATAATCAAGGAACTACATCAAAAATTATAAGTTAAATGAATATATATACTAACACAAACAGTGCTTTCCCTAGTCAAGTAGTAAGTGATGCTGAAAAAGCAAGTTTGGAATACGGAAGTCAAGTTGCTATGGCGATAGAATATGAGTGGTTTGGTCAAGGCAGAACTTCTGGTAACAGATATTTAACTAATTGGAATCAATTTCACCAATTAAGACTGTACGCTCGTGGTGAACAAAGTATACAAAAATACAAAGATGAGTTATCTATTAATGGTGATTTGTCTTATCTTAATTTAGACTGGAAGCCAGTTCCTATATTATCTAAGTTTGTTGATATTGTTGTTAACGGTATATCAAACAAAAGCTATGACATAAAAGCTTACGCTCAAGATCCTGAGTCTATAAAGAAAAGAACAGAATACGCTTCAAGATTACAAGAAGATATGGTTGCTAAAGAATATTTAGATTCTTTAAACTCAACATTAGGTATTGATTTATATCAAAGCCCAAACAAAGATGTAATACCAGAAACAGCAGAAGAACTAGAGCTGCATATGCAACTTAGTTATAAGCAGTCAATTGAAATAGCAGAAGAAGAAGCTATATCTACTGTGTTAGCACAAAACAAATATGATTTAGTTAAACGTAGAATAAACATGGACTTAACGGTTTGTGGTATTGGTGCTGCTAAAACTAATTTTAATACAGCTGAAGGAATTACAGTTGATTACGTTGATCCAGCTTATATGGTTTATTCATATTCTGAAGATCCTAATTTTGAAGACATATATTATGTTGGTGAATTAAAAGCTATAACAATACCTGAGCTTAAAAAAGAGTTTCCAGATATTAGCGAAGAAGAATTAAAAAGAATACAAGCAATGCCAGGTAACAGATCTTACGTTACTGGTTGGGGTGATTATGATGAGAACACTGTTCAAGTTCTATATTTTGATTATAAAACATACCATAATCAAGTATTTAAAATTAAACAAACAGAACAAGGGTTAATGAAAGCTTTAGAAAAGCCAGATACATTTAATCCACCAGAAAATGATAACTTTGAAAGAGTGTCAAGATCTATAGAGGTTTTATATAGCGGTGCTAAAGTTTTAGGTACTGATACTATATTAAAATGGGAACTTGCAGAGAACATGTCAAGACCTACTGCAGATACTACAAAAGTTAAAATGAACTATGCTATATGTGCACCTAGAATATATAAAGGTAGAATAGAATCATTAGTGAGTAAATGTATAGGTTTTGCTGATATGATTCAATTAACACATTTAAAGCTACAACAAGTTATGTCTAGAATAGTACCTGATGGTGTTTATTTAGACATGGATGGTTTAGCTGAGGTTGATTTAGGTAATGGTACAAATTATAATCCAGCAGAAGCACTTAACATGTATTTCCAAACAGGTAGTATTGTTGGTAGATCACTAACGCAAGATGGTGACATGAACGCTGGTAAAGTTCCAATACAAGAACTTAGTAGCTCTAGTGGTCAACAAAAAATACAAAGTCTTATTAATACGTATCAATATTACTTACAAATGATACGTGATGTAACCGGACTTAATGAAGCTCGTGATGGTAGCACACCAGACAAACAAACATTAGTAGGATTACAAAAGATAGCTGCTAACGCGTCTAATGTTGCTACAAGACATATTAAGCAGTCTAGTTTATATATAAGTCTTATAATAGCAGAAAACATAGCTTTAAAAATAGCTGATGCATTAGAGTTTCCACTAACCGCTGCTTCATTACAAAACTCTATATCTAATTACAATGTAAACACTTTAATTGAAGTATCTAATTTAAACTTACATGACTTTGGTATATTCTTAGAATTAGAACCAGACGAAGAAGAGCAACAACAATTAGAGCAAAACATACAAGTTGCTTTGCAAAAAGGTGGTATTGATTTAGAAGATGCTATAGATTTAAGACAAATTAAAAATCTTAAATTAGCTAATCAAATGCTTAAGATTAAACGTAAAGCTAAAGCTAAACAAGATCAAGAAGCGCAACAAGCTAACATTAAAGCTCAGGCAGACGCGCAGGCTCAAGCTGCAGAAAAAACAGCAATGGCTGAAGTACAAAAGCAAGAAGCTATATCTGGAGCTACAGTAAAATTAGAGCAAGCTAAAAATCAAATGGAAATACAACGCATGAACACTGCTCATCAACTTGATCAGCAGAAAATGCAAATGCAACATAAGTTTGATTTAGAATTAAAAAAGTTAGAAGCTCAGGCTCAAAAACAAAAAGAACAAGAAATTGAAGATCGTAAAGATAAGCGTATTAAAATGGAAGGCACGCAACAAAGTGAATTAATAGCACAAAGACAAAACGATGATCCACCTATAAACTTTGAAGAAAAAGATAGTATGGACATGCAAGCTTTTGCTTAATTATTTAATTATTTAATTATATTATATTATGTCAGAAACAAAAACAAATGAACCTGTTAAACAGGAAGGTGACTTTAAAATAAAGTCTAAAAAGAAAACACCAAAAAAATTAACAAAACAAAGTGACGAACCAATTAAAGTTAACATAAAAGAACCTTTAATTGAAACAGCACCTGAAGTAACTAAAGTAACAATACCTAAAGAAGATGCCATTCAAATCGGAGAAGCAAAGGAAGTACCTGTGGAAGAAACATCCGGAGATAGCGCAGAGGTGGGAGAACCTATACAAGAGTCCAACGAGACTACTGAAGGGTTTTCTCCGATCAAAGAAGTAACTGAAGCTGAAGTTAAAGAAGTTGAAAAAGAAGTAACAAAAGCTATACAAGACGAAAGAATATTAGGCAAAAAGTTACCTGAAAATATAGAAAAATTAGTTTCATTTATGGAAGAAACTGGTGGAACTATAGAAGATTATACAAGATTAAATGCTGATTATAGTAGCGTTGATGAAAATACTTTATTAAAAGAATACTATAAAAAAGCTAAACCTCATTTAAACGAGGAAGAAATAGGATTTATCATGGAAGATAATTTTTCATTTGATGAAGACTTGGACGAGGAGCGTGACGTCCGTAAAAAGAAACTCGCTAAAAAAGAAGAGATTGCAAAAGCAAAAAACTTTTTAGAGGAAACGAAAAAGAAATATTACGACGAAATCAAGTTGAGACCCGGCGTAACTCAGGACCAACAAAAAGCTATGGACTTTTTCAATCGCTATAATAAGCAGCAAGAAACAGCTGAGCAACAACATGCTAAATTTAAAGAAAGTACTAAAGAACTTTTTAACAACGATTTCGAAGGTTTCGATATTAAAGTTGGTGAAACAAATTATAAGTACAATATTCAAAATAAAGATAAAGTTGCTGAAAACCAATCAAACATTAATAACCTAGTCGGGAAGTTCTTAGACACAGAAGGTAATGTTACTGATACTAAAGGTTATCACAAAGCTATGTACGCTGCCGACAATGTAGACAGGATCGCAGCTCATTTTTATGAGCAAGGAAAAGCTGATGCTATTAAAGACGTTGTTACTAAGTCTAAAAACCCTGTAGATTCTCAAGCTAGAAAATCTCAAGGTGAAGTATTTATTAACGGTATGAAAGTGAAAGCAATTAGTGGCGCTGACTCTACAAAACTAAAAATAAAAACAAGAAAATTTAACTAAAAAAAACTAACAAAAATGGCTTTAAATCCACAATTTGGAGGGTTAATCCCTTCAGGAACACAGGAGATATTGAACAGCAATTATTTACAGTTTAACGCTAACACAGCTGGAAACACAAATACTTTTGCTCAACAATATTTACCTGAAATTTACGAACAAGAAGTAGAACGTTATGGAAACAGAACGTTATCTGGCTTCTTAAGAATGGTTGGCGCTGAAATGCCAATGTCAAGTGATCAAGTAATTTGGTCTGAACAAAATAGATTACATATATCTTATTCTGGAGTTCAAGTAGCTAATGCTGCTGGTACTTCAAGTACTATTACTGTGCAAGCGCCTGCAGTAAACACTGTTTCAATTAATGACACTATCGTTGTATTGAACCCTGTTACAGGAGCTGAATCAAAAGGTATTGTTACTAACTCAGGCGCTTATGCTGCAGCTGTAGCTGGTGGTATTAACGCTGGAGATATCGTTTTCCAACCGTTTGACAATGTTCAACTTGCAGTTGCTGCTGCAGGTGTTGGAGTTAAGATATTTGTATATGGTTCTGATTACCAAAAAGGTCAAAGTATGGCTGGCGCTTTTGCTGCTGGCGGTGCTAATCAAGCTAGAATATCTGTAGATCCAGTATTAACTCAATTTTCTAACTCACCAATTATCCTAAGAAGCCAATACGTAGTTAATGGTTCTGATATGGCACAAATCGGTTGGGTTGAAGTTGCAACTGAAGACGGAACTTCTGGGTACTTATGGTACTTAAAAGCTGAGTCTGAAACTAGACTACGTTTCGAAGATTACTTAGAAATGAGTATGGTTGAAGCAGAATTTAACCAAGTAGGTAACCAAGCTGCACAAAACGTTAGCCCAGGTTCAGAAGGTTTATTCGCTGCTATTCAGTCAAGAGGTAATGTAGAAACAGGATTTACTGCCGCTGCAGGTCTTGATGAATTTGATGCAATACTTAAAAACTTAGATACTCAAGGAGCAATTGAAGAAAACATGCTTTTCTTACAAAGACAAACTTCTCTTGATTTTGATGATATGCTAGCAAGCATCTCTGGCGGATTCGCTGGTGGAACTGCTTTTGGTTTATTTGAAAACTCAGAAGAAATGGCTTTAAACCTTGGATTCTCAGGATTCAGAAGAGGTTCTTATGACTTTTACAAAACTGATTGGAAATACTTAAACGACGCTTCTACAAGAGGTGGTATTGTAGGTATCAATTCAATTGAAGGTGTATTAGTACCAGCTGGAACTTCTACAGTTTACGATCAAATTTTAGGAACTAACATCAGAAGACCTTTCTTACACGTAAGATATAGAGCGTCTCAAGCTGATGATAGAAGAATGAAATCATGGTTAACTGGTTCTGCAGGTGGAGCAATGACTTCTACTCTTGATGCTATGGAAGTAAACTTCCTATCTGAAAGATGTTTAGTAACTCAAGCTGCTAACAACTTTGTATTATTCAGAGGAATCTAATTGATTCAACAAATGTAATTCTTACCCTCGTTGCATTAACGGGGGTAATTATTACTTTTATAAACTATTTAATTATATTATATTATGGCTAAAAAAGCTAAAGCAGAAACTGTTGAGGTTGCACCTCAAGATGTAGTAGTAAAAACTACACCAACAAAACCAGCTAAACAAAGTTGGGAAATAAAAGATAGAATATACTTTCTTAAAGGTAACAAAACACCTTTAACATATACTATACCAGGTAAGCACACTAAAAAACATGCGTTGCTTTATTTTGATGAAAAAACTGGAAAACAAAGAGAGATAAAATATGCTACAAATCAAGACTCACCTTTAGTTGATGAACAAATAGGTGAATGCACTATGGGTCATATACGTTTTGACAATGGTACTTTGAAAGTAGATAAATCTAAACAAAACTTACAAAAATTATTATCTTTATATCACCCGTTAAAAGGTAAAGCATATGAAGAATATAGCGCTGTAGAAGAAGCTGTAGACGAATTAGATGTTTTAAATAACCAAGTACAAGCAATGAACTCAGCTATGACAATGGAAATTGATTTTGCTGAAGCAATATTAAGAGTTGAATTAGGTTCTAAAGTAAACGATATGTCATCCAAAGAAATAAAAAGAGATGTGATATTATTTGCTAGAAATAACCCTGAGTTATTTATATCACTAGCTAATGATGAAAACGTACAACTTAGAAACTTTGCTATAAGAGCAGTTGAAATGGGTATAATAAAAATATCTGGAGATCAAAGAACTTTCACATGGGGAACAAATGATAGAAAACTAATGAATGTTCCATTTGATGAAAATCCTTACTCAGCATTTGCCGCATGGTTAAAAACTGACGAAGGTGTAGAGGTTTATAGATCTATAGATAAAAAACTATAAAAACAAGTGATACTAATATAGGGCTCGTTTACTCGGGCCCAATATTATAATAAAAAAAAACAATGGTAAATATAAATACAGTATATACAACAGTCTTGTACATATTAAACAAAGAGCAAAGAGGTTATGTAACTCCAGCGGAGTTTAATAGCTTAGCTACTTTAGTTCAAGACGAAATATTTGAATCATATTTTCCAGACGGAAACCAAGTAAACCGTCAAAATCAAAATAACACTCAAAACGATACAGAGTTCTTTAACATGTTTAAAGACATTTCATATAAACTATATCCTTTTGAAAGAACTGCCCCGTTTACTTATAACGCAGGCGCTGGTATCCTAGGTTGGGAATACACAGGTGCTGGAACTATATTTAAATTAGGCGAAATAATATCTACATACAACACAACAAATCCTCAGTATGATTCTATTACTGAGTTAGCTAGTCAAAGTGACTTTTCTAAAATCACAAGATCTACATTGACAGCTCCAACTATGCAATATCCTTTATGCACAACAGGCACAGGGCCAAATGATTCTGTACTTATAAAAGTTAGTCCTCAGCCAAACCTTTTAAATGTAAACGCTTTGTTTACACCAATAGCACCAGAGTGGAAATTTACTACTGGTAACCTAGGTCAATACATATACTCTAACACGTCAGTAAACTTTGAATTAGATATATCAGAGCAAACAAATTTAATAATAGGTATATTAAAATACTGTGGATTAATAATAAACGATCCAACAATAATACAATCAGCTGCTGCAGAAGCACAGGAGATAGAACAAAACATAAAATCTTAATAAGACATGGCATTAATAACAGAAACAAACCAACAGTATTATCAAGGTTCACAAGGTTTTAGAGGTGCAGCTAATGGCGCGGCAGGTCAAGAATTTACAACCACGTTTGATACTAATTTAGTATTTGGTAGTTTTGACCCAACAAATGCTAATTACACTTTAAACAACTTTAAATTATATACTAGCACTACTGGTACACCAGGTACATGGTCTGAGTATCTTTTGGCTTACACTGTTGTTAATAATAAAATAAAAATTACAGCAACTATATCTGCTAACTTATTTATAATTGTACAATTAAAAATATTAGATGGCGGTCAATACGCTAGCACAATACAAGAAGAAGCTATTGGAGATGCTGTAGAAGAAAACTATGGAAGCTATCAATATGTTAAACTTAATGATATAGTTAATAACTATATGGTTGGTTACGTAGGCGATGGTAAAATAATACAAACAGCTAAAAAATCTGATGTATTGTTTTTTGCAAAAAGATCTTTACAAGAATTTAGTTATGATACTTTAAAAAGTATTAAGTCACAAGAACTTACAATACCTGAAAGCTTGTCTTTAGTAATGCCACAAGACTATGTTAACTATGTAAGCTTATGTTATATTGATTCAATGGGTATTAAACGACCTTTGTATCCAAACAATAATTTAACTACAAATCCTTACACTAAATTACTACAAGATGATGAAGGTATACCAACACAGGATAGTTTTGGAGAAAACTTAGAAGGAACTTCTATAACAGTTGAAAGATGGCAAGAAGCTAATCAAGCTTTAATAAATTCTTCATGGTATCAAAACTGGGTTGATAATGGTTACATGTTTGAAGACTATGGAGTTGGAAGTGGTCCTTGGAATTGGGGTACTTTATATGGTATTAATCCACAATACGCTAACAGTAATGGTTGGTTTGGTATAAATGAAAGAGAAGGTAAGTTTACTTTTTCTAGTAATTTAGTTAACAAGTTAATAGTTATAGAATACATATCTGATGGTTTAGCTTATGATTTAGACACTAGAGTACCTAAGATGGCTGAAGAAGCCATGTATATGAGTATATCATATAATTTGCTAGCTAACAGAGCTAACATAGCGGACAATATAGTACAAAGATTTAAGAAAGATAGAAGAGCAGCGCTTAGAAACGCTAAGATAAGATTATCAAATA
>Ga0209196_1001743_pt1 | contig 14935 bp, 11 predicted proteins | sample COGITO_mtgs_1105_5_FD_184801 | JGI IMG/M metagenome (GOLD analysis project Ga0209196, IMG submission 184801) | Pelagic marine microbial communities from North Sea - COGITO_mtgs_110509 (SPAdes) (version 2) | ecosystem: Environmental > Aquatic > Marine > Epipelagic ... | reverse complement strand
CTTTTTTAGCTGGCTTAGGTTCAGTTTTTACTGGCTTGACTACAGCTTTTTCAACGGACTTCGTTTTTTTTGCTCCAGAAGCTAAAATATTTTCAACTTGGATTTCAGTCAAAGCTTGTCTGTGACCATTTTTAACTCTATAACCTTTTCTTCTTTTCTTCTTAAAAACAATAACCTTATTGCCTTTAAAATGTTTTAAGACTTTAGCTCCTACTTGAGCTCCGTCTATAGCCGGGGCGCCTACTGATATTTTATCACCGTTAGCAAGTAGAAGCACATTATCAAATGTAACTTTACTACCTTCTTTACTATCTAAACGATGAACAAATAATTTTTGGTCTTTTTCAACTTTAAATTGTTGCCCTGCTATCTCTACAATTGCGTACATAGCTTAATTTTTTTATTAATTTTTTGTTTAAAAACGAGTGCAAATATAAAGTTTATATATTAACCAACAAATGTTTTTAACTAAAACTAATAACACTAATTAACAAGTATTATGTAGTTAATTAATTATTTAAATTGAAGTTGAAATCTAGTTTTATAATAAATTTTGTAGTTTTGCTCTCCCCAATTAATTTTTTAATATTTAAATAATTTAAATTAAAACAAATGAAAAAAATCATTTTATTATTTTCTGTTGTACTAATTAGTAGTGCATCTTTAAATGCTCAACAGGTAGATTTTACTGAGTTTGACTTAGAAAACGGACTTCATGTAATTTTACACCAAGATAATTCTGCACCCATAGTAACAACATCAATAATGTATGATGTGGGTGGTAAAGATAGAGAGAATGGGAGAACAGGGTTTGCTCATTTTTTCGAGCACCTTTTATTTGAAGGTTCAGAGAATATAGGTAGAGGAGAGTTTATGAAGATTATCCCTGCAAATGGTGGGACCTTCAATGCAAACACCTCTCAAGATAGAACATATTATTATGAAGTATTTCCTTCAAATAAACTTGAATTAGGACTCTGGCTAGAATCTGAAAGAATGCTTCATCCTGTAATTGACACAGTTGCGGTTAACACGCAAAATGAAGTAGTGAAAGAAGAAAAAAGACAAAGCTATGATCGACCATATGGGAAGTTATTAAAAGTTTTATGGGAAAATATCTTCAAGGTTCACCCTTACAAAGATGAAAATATTGGTAAAATGGAAGATTTAGATGCAGCAACTCTTGAAGAATTTATGCAATATTTTGATAAATATTACGGACCAAATAATGCTGTTTTAATTGTTGCAGGTGACATTGATATTGAAGAAACTAAAGGTTTAGTTAAAAAATACTTTTCTGAGGTAAAAGCTAGACCAGAATTTACAAGAAATTTTCCAGTTGAAGAACCAATAATAGAAACTGAAAAAGTTACTACATATGACAAAAACATTCAAATACCTGCAATTTTAGCAGCTTATAGAACTCCCGGGTTTGCCGACAGAGATTCTTATGTATTAGAAATGCTATCAACATATTTAAGTGGAGGTAAGAGTTCTGTTTTATATAAAAAATTAGTAGATAAAAAGAAATTAGCACTTGAAGCTACTTCGATAAATTTAGGCCAAGTTGATTATAATATGTTTGCTTTTTTTGCACTTCCTTTAGGAGAGGTTAAGTTAAGTACGTTATTGTCAGAAATTGACGAAGAAATTGTTAAAGTTCAAACTGAATTAATTTCAGAAAGAGATTATCAAAAATTATTAAATCAATTTGAATCACAATTTGTGAACTCTAATTCTAGTGTTCAAGGAATTGCAAACTCCTTAGCTAGATATTACTTGCTTTACGGAAATGTAAATCTTATAAATGAACAACTTGATATTTACAGGTCTATAACTAGACAAGAAATTCAAGAAGTAGCAAAAAAATATTTAAACACTAATCAGAGGGTCGAAATTGAGTATTTACCTGGTGATGAGTCAAATAATTAAAAATGAAAAAAATGAAAAAAAATATATTATTAATATTATCGATAATTTTTTCTTTAAACCTTAGTGCACAACTAGATAGATCTGTAATGCCTAAGGGAGGGCCAGCTCCCAAAATTAAACTTGAGAAACCTAAAGAGTTTAAACTAAAGAATGGTATAAAGGTTTTGGTTGTAGAAAACAACAAATTACCAAGAGTAAATTACTCATTTAGATTTGATAGAAATCCCATTTTTGAAGGTGAAAAAGCTGGTGTTTTAACACTACTTGGTTCAATGCTTGGTAATGGAACAACAACAATTTCTAAAGATGAATTTAATGAAGAAGTTGATTTTTTAGGTGCAAGTATAAATGTTGGGTTTGGATCTGCATCAGCTTTTACGCTAACAAAAAATAATGAAAGAGTTTTAGAACTTTTTTCAGATGCAATCATCAATCCTCTTTTAACTAACGAAGAATTTGACAAAGAAAAAGAAAAGTTAATTGAAGGGCTAAAGTCTAACAAAAAAAGTATTGATGCTATTTCAGGTAGGGTTGGAAATGCATTATCTTATGGGAAAAACCACGTATATGGTGAGTTTATTTCTGAAGAAACTCTTAACAATGTCACATATGAAGATGTATTGGAATATCATGAAAAGTATTTTATTCCAAATAATGCATACATAGTTATTATAGGTGATATAAATTACAAAGAAATAAAGACTTCAATTAATAATAGGTTTAGTCAATGGACAAAGGGTAAAAATATTGAAACTAGTAAACCATTATTAACAGAAAATGTAAGCTTGACTGAAGTGAACTTTATTGACTTGCCAACTGCAACTCAATCTAGTATATCTATCACTAATAATGTAGATTTAATGATGACTGATGAAGATTATTTTTCAGCATTAATGACTAATGATATTTTAGGTGGTGGTGGAGCTGGATATTTATTTAAAAATTTAAGAGAAGACAAAGGTTACACTTATGGAGCTTATTCTAGTATAGGTTCTAGCAGGTATGGAGTTGCAAAATTTTCTGCTGGTGCAAAAGTTAGAAACATGGTTACTGACAGTGCTGTTACTGAAATTGTTAAAGAGATTTCTAGAATCAGACTGGAAAAAGTTGATCCTGAATTATTAAAAAATGCAAAGGCTAAATATGTTGGAAGTTTTATTAGAAGAGCTGAAAACCCACAAACTATTGCTGGTTATGCCTTAAATATTAAATTTAATAACTTACCTGAGGATTTTTATGAAAATTATTTAGAAAATATTAATGCTGTTAGTCAAGAAGATGTGATGAGGGTGGCCAACAAATATTTCAAGATAGCTAACTCGAGAATTATTGTTGTAGGTAAAGGTAGCGATGTTGTACAAAACCTAGAAGAAGTTGGATTTCCAGTAAATTATTTTGATGAATATGCAAATCCAGTTCCAAAACCAGTATTTAACAAATCTATTCCTGAGGGCATGTCTGCGTTAGATGTCATGAATAATTATATTAAAGCAATTGGAGGTAAGACTTTACTTTCAAGTGTTAATACCTTAGTTACAAAAGCTAGCGTTACTCTTCCAGGGGCACCATTTAAACCAGAAGCAATTTCCAAAAAAATGATGCCAAACAAAAGTATAGATGAATGGACAGCTCCTATGGGTCTTATTCTTAAACAAACCTTTAGCGGTGAAAAGGGCTACAGAGAGGGATTAATGATGGGTGGACAAAAAACTATGATGACAGATGAAGAAATAGAAGAAGCTAAAAATGTTGAAGGAATTTTTGATGAGATATACTTTACAGCTGACCAAATTGAGCTCATTAATATAAGTGCTATTGATGGAGAAGATGTTTATAAAGTTAAAGTTATTAAAAATGATAAAACGTCCTATAGATATTACAGCACAGAAAGTGGTTATTTAGTAAGTGTAGACTCTGAGGATGCTAATAAAAATATAGTTTCTGTAAAATATGGAGATTATAAAAATGTTGAAGGTTTATGGGCTCCTCACTTAATGCAAATAAATCAAGGTGGACAAGTGATTGAATTTATCACAAAAGAAGTTTTGATTAATACTCCTTTGAAGGATTCTGACTTCTATTAGTAATAGACATATCTTTTTTAGAAAAAACTCATCTTAATCGATGGGTTTTTTTTTGTTGGATAAATAAACCCCTATAATAATTAATATTGTAGCTACTGCTTGATAAAAATTAAAAAGCTCCCCATCCAATACTCCCCATATTACTGAAACAATTAACATAGAATAAGTGACTGAAGAAGCAAAAACAGGTGAAGAGATTTGAATTAGTCTATTGAATAATATTTTTGCCATGGCTGTGCCAAAGAATGATAAGAGTAGCACATAGATTAATGAGTCATAAAGTAAATCATTATCTGTAAATTCTAAATTAAAAAATCCAGAGTAAAACAAAACTATTATTGAGGGAATAAAAATAACTACAAATTGGCCTGCAGCAATAGAGACTGCATTTACGTCAAAGAGATATTTTTTAATTAAGTTAACATTAATTGCATATAAGACAGAACAAATTATTACAAACCCAGAATATAAATAATTTTGATCTGGATTCAAATCTGCTCCTGATATTATCAATGTACAAGTACCTATAAAACCAATTAAAACTCCCAAAGATTGAGTTTTAGTTGTTGATATTTTAAAGACTGCAAATCCAATTAAAACAGTATTCATCGGAACTAATGAATTTAGTATAGATGCAACTGCACTATCAATTTGAGTTTCTGCATATGCGAATAAAAAAGCAGGAAAAAAAGTGCCAATAATAGCAGATAACGATACCCATTTCCATTTATTCTTGGGGATATTTTTTATTCGATTAAATGCTATTAAAAAGATAATAATTGAAGAAAATACTATTCTTAATGAACCAACTTGTAAAGGAGATAAACCCAGTAAACTTTTTTTAATTAGGATGAACGAACTACCCCAAATTAAAGACAAAGCAATTAAATAAATCCACTTCTTTTCTATTCCTACATTCATTTATTAGCACTCCATTTTATAGATTCAATAAGATGATAAATGTCATTCCTAAGGTAGTCTAAGGCTGGTAAAACTGAATCATACTTAGTCTTAGATTTTAAACTTAAAATTCCAATTATTAGATTATTTACGCTATCAGTAGCATAAAATTGATATGGTGAAGTTACATCCCCTTTAATATTGATAATCGATGCATAAACTTTTGTGTTTGGGTTTATAAACTCTTGAATTTTTGGAGGTTTTAAAGATTTTTTCAAATGAATTGATGTAAAATTATTTAGATTTTTGAGTCTATGATTTAATTTATTATTGCGGTTCAAATTATAATATTCTAATTTTATTTCAGCATTAATCAAAGGGTAGAAAATAGTTTTTGAAATTAATGAATTGCTGATATTTTTAATTTTTGTAAAATATGTTGATGCAGTATTTAATTCTACAGTTGTACCATTAGCTTCAAAATTAGCTTCTTTATACAAAGGAGAAGGAAAATCTAATCTTAAATATGCATTTGGTTTGGGTAGCTCTACACTGTCACATGACCAAAGTAAAAATATAAGTATATAAACTAATTTAAGATTCATTTAATAGTAACTTTTACTTGCTTGATTCTTTTTTTATCAACTGATTCAATAGTAAATGTGTAATTTTCAAAAACTATCTTACTATTTATTTTTGGGAAACTTTGTGAGATTTCTAAAATAAAGCCAGCTATAGTTTCTGAATCTCCTTTTAATTTATCAAATGGACTTGAATCAATGTTCAAGATTTTATAGAAATCTTTCATAGATGTTTTACCTTCAAAGACATAATTAAGATTGTCAAGCTTTGAAAAAAGCAAACTATCATCATCAAATTCATCAGAAATATCTCCAACTATCTCTTCAATTACATCCTCCAATGAAATCACTCCAGAAGTACCTCCGAATTCATCAACTACAATAGCTAAGTGAATCTTTTTTTCTTGAAATTCTTGCATCAAATCATCTAACTTTTTATTTTCAGGAATAAATAATGGTTTTCTTAAAGTTGAAAGCCAATCAAAGTCTTTTTTATCTAAAAAAGGTAATAAATCTTTTACATATAATATTCCAATAATATTATCCAAATCTTCATTATATACTGGAATTCTTGAAAAGTTATTTTCTATTATATTTTTTAAAACTTCATCATAATTTAACAAATTGCTATAAGCATGAATATCTAGCCTAGGTCGCATTACTTCTTTGGTTTCTGTGTTACCAAAAGACAAAATACCTTTCAGAATCTTATGCTCTTGTTTTGTTGTTTCATCCGGACTAGTTAAATCTAATGCTGACGAAATTTGATTAAGATTAATATTCCCTTTTTTAAAACTTAATTTATTTTTAATAAAATTAGACAGCTTTTGCATGGGCAAACTAATTGGAGTAAGAAGAAAATCTAATAACAAAAGAGGATATATAACAAATCTTGAAAATAATAGGTTATTTCTACTAGCATAAATTTTAGGTAATATCTCACCGAATAATAAAATTAAAAAAGTAGCTACAACAACTTCAATTGTAAACTGCCAGAAAGGAGAAGTGATACTTTTAAAAATCACATTTCCTATTTGTGTGAATAGAATTACAATGGCAATATTTATAAAACTATTAGCGACTAAAATAGTTGCTAATAATTTATTAGAATTGGACAATAATTTTTGAATTATTTGAATATAACTGGACTTATCTTCATTTTTTAGCTGTGACTTAGATAATGAAAACAGTGCTACTTCAGAACCAGAAATCATTCCAGAAAAGATAAGTAATGTTGCTAGTATTAAACTATAATATATGATTGGATCACTCAATTAATAAAAATTTAATTAAAATGGTAAATCGTCATTTCCTTCTGTTGATTCTATATTTGACTGAGATTCGACTTGAGTCTGGGAATTAGAATTTGAAGTACTAGTTTCGTTTTTAGTGTTTAAAAAAGTAAACTCTTGACAGTTAATTTCAGTTGAATATCTGTCAATCCCTTTATCGTCTTGCCATTTACGAGTCTTAATCCTTCCTTCAACATATACTTTATCTCCTTTGGATAAGTATTTTTGACAAATTTCAGCAGCTTTATTTCTAACTACAATGTTATGCCATTCAGTATTAGTGACTTTTTCGTTTGTTTGTTTGTTTGTGTAAGATTCATTTGTCGCAAGAGGAAATCTTCCAATACATCCACCACCTTCAAAATTATGAATTTTAACATCGTCACCTAAGTGACCAATTAATATTACTTTATTTAATGTCCCTGTCATGATTTTTTTGATTAAAATTATTTTTAATATATAATTTAAGTATTTATTATTTAATTGTTCAAAAATACGACTTAATAAATCTACTTAGCACAATTGGAAATGGATAATTTTCTAAGTTTTTAATGGGTGTTAGATTTGGACTTAATTCATCTGATTTTATTTTCCAATATTTAATAAATAGCTTACGATGGCTTAAATTATGGATTTCTGGTTTTGAATTTACTAATTCAACTTCATAATTTGATTTTGGAAGCATTTTTAAAATTTCAGGGCTTTTATTTAATCTAGTAATATTTAATTCTTCATCAGTTACTATTAATGGAAACTGATAAAGTTTTTGCCAAATCCCCTTGTCATCTCTTTGTTCAATCTTAGTTTTACTACCACCATATATGAATATCAAAAAATTAAAATGTTTCGTTAAAACTTTATTTTTTTTATTTTTAACGGGAAGTAAATGTATTTTATTCTTTGCATGAGCGCTACAGCCATCTTGTAAAATACAAATGTCACATTTAGCTAATTTTGGTTTACATATTGTGGAACCAAAGTCCATTAATCCCTGATTATAATCTCCAATATTAATTTTAGGTAATAATTTATAAGATAATTTCTCAAAGGATTTTATCCCTATGGAGGAGTTAATTGGTGTATCAATATTAAAATATCTTGAAAGTAATCTAAAAACATTTCCGTCTAAGACAGCTTGTCTTTCTTCATAACAAATTGAAGAGATTGCACTTGCAGTGTATTTACCTATTCCAGGGAGTTTTAATAACTCCAGGAATGTGGTAGGAAAAATACCGCCAAAGTCAAGGGCAACAATTTTGGCAGTTTTGTGTAAATTTCTGGCTCTAGAGTAATAACCCAAACCTTCCCAAAGTTTTAAAATATCTTGCTCGAGTGCACTAGCCAAGGAGAACACATTAGGGTATTTATCTATAAATTTTGTGTAGTATGGAAGACCTTGTTGGATTTTTGTTTGTTGAAGAATTATTTCTGAAAGCCAAACTGAATATGGGTCTTTATTTTTTCTCCACGGTAGATCTCTTTTGTTTTTTGAATACCAATTATCAATTTGGGAGGTAAAATTCATATATTGAGTGGATTATGAGTAAAAATAAAGTTTATTATCAATAAATTAAATTAATTTGGCTTGAAATATTGAATATAAAATACATATATTTGCTGGCGTTGAAAAATATATAAACAGATAAAATAAATGACAAAAGCTGAAATTGTATCTAATGTTTCTCAAAAAATGGGAATTGAAAAAGCAGATGTTCAAGCAACAGTAGAATCATTCATGAAAGAGGTAATAACTTCTCTTGAAAATGGTGAAAATGTATATTTAAGAGGATTTGGAAGTTTTATAGTTAAAACTAGAGCTGAAAAAACTGGTAGAAATATATCTAAAAATACTACAATCAAAATACCTGCTCATAATATTCCCGCTTTTAAGCCTGCTAAAACATTTTTAGAAGGTGTGAAATCAAAAGTTCAGGTTAAATAATTACTTTATAAATATTAATTTAAAAAAAACAAATTTATGCCAAGTGGTAAAAAAAGAAAAAGACATAAGGTAGCTACGCATAAACGTAAAAAAAGACGTAGAGCTAATCGTCACAAGAAGAAATAATTAATTATTCCTTTTATTATCAAGTTCATTGAAATATAATTCATGTGTAATTTACGATTATTAATTTCGTATTCATGAATTTGTCGACTTACATTAAAATTAATAATCAATTTATGCTTTTGCATAAATAAAAAATAACTTTATGAATAAAGAACTAATAATACGTTCTAGTTCAAATATTGTTGATTTTGCCTTACTAAAAGATGGAAAATTAGTAGAGTTTCAAAAAGATAAAGAAAGTAGCAAGTATAGTGTTGGTGATATTTTTATTGCCAAAGTAAGAAAATCCATACCTGGATTAAATGCTGCTTTTGTAAATGTAGGATATCACAAAGATGGGTTTTTACATTATCATGATTTAGGACCTAAACTTCCTACTTACTTAAAGTTTATCAAAGGAATAATTTCTGGTAAACTTAAAAATTACTCTATAGAAAATTTTACATTTGAAAAAGAAATTGATAAAAATGGCAGTATTAACGAAGCTATAAAGCCTAATCAAACTGTATTAGTGCAAATAATAAAAGAACCAATCTCTACTAAAGGGCCTAGAATTAGCTCTGAGCTATCAATAGCTGGTAGATATTTGGTTTTAGTTCCATTTTCTAACCGAATTTCAGTCTCTCAAAAAATAGATACTAATGAAGAAAAAGAGAGATTAAAGAGATTAGTAAAAAGTATTGCTCCAAAAGGTTTTGGAGTTATTATTAGGACTGTTGCAAAAGGCAAAAAAGTAGCCGAACTAGATAAAGATTTACAAACATTGCATGACAGATGGATTACAATGTGTAAAAAATTACCAAGAGCCACCTACCCAAGTAAAGTACTAGATGAAATGAATAAATCTTCTTTAATTTTAAGAGATTTATTTAATGACTCCTTTACCTCGATTGTGGTAGATGACGAAACTCTTTATTATCAATTGAAAGAGTATGTGCAAGAAATTGCACCCAAACAAGAATCCATTGTCAAATTGCATAAGGATGAATCTCCAATTTTTGAAAAATTTGGAGTAGAAAGACAGATAAAAACTTCTTTTGGACAGAATGTATCTATGGCAAAAGGAGCATACTTAGTCATAGAACATACTGAAGCACTACATGTTGTAGATGTAAATAGTGGAAATAGATCAAGTAAATCAAATAACCAAGAAGATACTGCTCTTGAAGTAAATTTAATAGCTGCAACTGAAATTGCTAGACAATTAAGACTCCGCGACATGGGAGGAATTATTGTTGTCGATTTTATAGATTTAGGATCTGCAGAAAATAGAAAAAAGCTATTTGACCACTTAAGAGATGCAATGGAGGATGACAGGGCTAAACATAAAATTCTACCACCTAGTAAATTTGGATTAATTCAAATCACTAGACAAAGAGTTAGACCTGAAATGACAATAAAAACAAGAGAAAAAAATCCTAACAATAAAAATGGAGCTGAAATTGAAGCACCAATTCTTATTGTTAATAAAATTGCTGAGGATTTAGATCACATATTAAAAAAAGGACATAAAAATGTGCGTTTAAATGCACATCCATTTATAGCTGCTTTTCTTAATAAAGGTTTTTACTCCTTTAGAAATAAATGGATTTGGCAGTATAAGCAGTGGATTAAAATTAATCCAAGGGATGCTTATACGTATCTTGAATATCATTTTACTGACAAAAACGGTAAAAATATTAATTTATAAACAAAAAAAAGCTCTATTGAAAAATAGGGCTTTTTTTTATGGAGATGGATTAGGTATCTTGGAATGTACTTCATTTATTTTACTTAAAACCTCTTCACTTAAATTAACTTCAATACTTGAAATGTTTTCTTCAAGTTGTTTTAGATTTGTTGCACCAATAATATTACTAGTTACGAAAGGTTGCTGATTTACAAACGCCAAAGACATTTGAGTTAAACTCAACTGATTATCTAATGCTATTTTTAAATATTCTTTTGTTGCATTTGTAGCTTCTGTACTGCTATATCTAGAAAATCTTGGAAATAATTTTAGTCTTGCGTTATCCGAAGCAGTTCCCTTTATATATTTTCCAGTTAAAACTCCAAAACCTAATGGTGAATAAGCTAATAATCCTAAACCTTCTCTAATAGAAATCTCTGCTAAATCCCCTTCAAAAGGTCTATTTAGTAAAGAATAGGCGTTTTGGATAGTTACAACTCTTGGCAAATTACATTTATTAGACTCTTCAATATAACGCATGGCACCCCATGATTTCTCATTAGAGATACCGATGTTTCTAATTTTTCCTTGCTTAACAAAACCGTCTAATGAATTTAATATTTCATTAAAATTATCATTCCATTTATCTTTATAGTTATGCTTGTAGTCTCTAATTCCAAAAAAATTAGTACTTCTCTCTGGCCAATGTAATTGATATAAATCAATGTAATCTGTTTGAAGTCTTTTTAAACTCTTATTTATAGCATCTTCTATAGATTTTGGAGAAAAACCACCTGTTCGAATATGTTTTGTGTAATCTCCTGGTCCAGCAATTTTGGTTGCGATAACCAACTTATCTCTATTTTTCTTTTTTCTCAACCACTTTCCAATTATTTCACTAGTTCTACCACTTGTTTTAGCTTCTGCTGGAACCGGATAAAGTTCTGCTGTATCAATAAAATTAACACCCCTTTCAACAGAGAGATCTAACTGTTCAAAAGCTTCCTTTTCACTGTTTTGGTTTCCCCATGTCATAGTTCCTAAACAAATCTTACTTACTTTAATTTCTGTATGTGGAATCTTATTATATTTCATTAATTAAAATTTTAAATTTACAAGAACTGGGCAATGGTCACTATGTTTTACCTGATTAAGAATTTTAGCATTTGTAATATTATGTTTTAAATTTTCAGTCACCATTGCGTAATCAATTCTCCAACCTTTATTATTTTGTCTGGAATTTGCTCTATAACTCCACCAACTATACATGTCTTTAGAATCATTTATTTGCCTAAAAGAATCTACAAAACCACTAGAGATAAAACTATCTAGCCATGTTCTTTCAATTGGTAAAAAACCAGAGACATTTTTATTGCGCACAGGATCATGTATATCTATTTCTTTATGACAAATATTATAGTCACCAGCAATTATTAATTTATTTAATGAGGATTTAAGCTCATCAATATATTCTTTAAACATTTTCATATAATTGAGCTTATGATCTAGTCTTAAAAGATTAGTTCCAGAAGGAAGATATAGGCTCATAACTGAAAAGTCATCAAAATCAGCTCGGATATTTCTACCCTCAAAATCCATTGATTCAATACCTGTACCATATTCAACGTGATTAGGCTTAGTTTTACTTAAAATTGCAACCCCGCTATAACCCTTCTTATTAGCACTAAACCAATAATTATACTTATACCCAGCATCAACAAATAAACCTAAATCTAATTGCTCTTTCAATGCTTTAATTTCTTGTAAACAAATTACATCTGGAGATTCATGAACTAACCATTCTATAAAACCTTTTTTTATAGCTGCTCTAATTCCATTAACGTTATATGATATTATTTTCATTTTACTAAAATATATAATCATATAATTAATTACTAGATTAGATCATAAGTTTTAACAAAAAATATAAAATAATTAAGATAATTTAGAGTTTAATCATATACTATGAAGATTTTCTTTAATCTGATTCTTATTTTATGTACTATAAATGTTTTTTCAAATGATATAAATTTATCAAATCTAAAAACTATTTTGAATGATACTATTGATTTAGAAATCAATTTTAATGATGAAAAATTAGACAGTATTTACTATCCAGAATTTATAACTAAAGAATATAACTTTTTAAGTCAAGATATAATAACTCAAAGTACAAGTAATCTTGATAAGCTGTACAAAATTTCCAAATCAAACATTAAGGTAAACAATAATCCATTTGAAGGTCTTAATACCAAAGGAAGTATATCAAGGGGAATAAATTTAGGAAATAATCGAAATGCTGTACTAAATAGTGAGTTAGATTTACAAATATTTGGTAAACTTAATAGCAAAGTAGAAGTAACAGCTTCTATACAAGATGCTAATATTCCACTTCAGGATGGGGGTTATTCACAGAAACTAGACGAATTTGATCAAATTTTTATCGAACTAAAAAGTGAAAAGTGGAAAATAAGAGCAGGAGATATTGATTTAAAAAATTCAAGCACATATTTTGGAAGATTTGAAAAAAGAATTCAAGGACTATTAGTATCTGCTAAAATTAATGAAAGAGATAATGCATACGTATCTGGTGCTATTGTAAAAGGGCAGTTTAAAAGTAGTAATATACGAGTTCAAGATGGCAATCAAGGGCCTTACAAAATTCAAGGAGGCCAAGGAGAACTATATATTTTAGTTGTTTCTGGAAGTGAAAAAATTTATGTAGATGGAATATTATTACAGAGAGGAGAAAATAGAGATTATGTAATTAACTATAATGCAGGTGAGGTTATTTTCAACACAACATACCCTATTCGATCAGAAATGAGAGTGAAAATTGATTATCAAATAAGTGATAGTAATTATTCAAGGTTCATGGCTTACGGTGGAGCAGAATTTAATACTGAGAGAATGAATTTAAATGTGATGATTTATAATGAGAATGATTTGAAAAATCAACAACTGCAACAAAGTTTAAATGCAGAAAATATTGAAACATTAAGTCTAGCAGGAGATGATTTAGAACTAATGCAATCCTCTTCAATAATAGAAACAGAATTTGATGAAAACAGAATTTTATATAAAAAAATAACTGAAAATAATGTAGAGTTTTACGAATTTTCGAATAACCCAAATGAAGAACTGTATTCAATAAAATTCAGCTATGTAGGAGAGAATAAAGGAAATTATTCATTGGTCAATACAAGTGCAATATCAAATATTTACGAATACATAGCGCCAATTTTAGAAAATAAACAGGGAAATTATGAGCCCATAGTAAATTTAATGGCCCCCGAGAAAATTCAACTTGCCATAATAAATGGACAATATCAAATTAATGAGAATTCTGGAATAAACTTTGAACTAGCAAATAGTATTAGTGATAAAAATCTATTTTCTACTATTAACGATGATGATAATACTGGAATAGCAACTAAAATAGAGTTAAATAACTCACTAATAAACAGAAATGATCTTAAAATTATAAATAAAATAGAGTACAAACATGTTGACAAAGATTTTAGATCAATAGAAAACAATTACAATACAGAGTTTTTAAGAGACTGGAACTTAGATTCAACACTACTGGATATAAATAATCAATTTAACAAGACTCAAAATCAATCTTCTGCTGAGTTAGTAGTTTCGAAAAAAAATACAGGATCTGTTGAATATAAATTTCAAAACTTAGAGTTTATTGATACTTTTAAAGGTAATAAACATAATGCTGTTTTAAAATATGAACTAAATAATATAAATATTGGTTCAGCAAGTAGCTTTATGAAATCAAAATCTCAGTTAATTGAGTCTAACTTTACAAGAAGTTATAATACGATTAGTTTAAATAACAAGGAGAACTGGACAAAGATAAATTTAGATTATGAAGATAATTCTAAAAGAAATATAATATCAGATTCATTAAACTTAAATAGTCATAAACATAAATCCTATGGGGCTATAAGTGGATTTGGTGAAATGGAAAATGTATTTGTTGAAATTGGTTATAATCACATAATAAATGATAGTGTTGTTGACGGTATAATTCAAAAAGTAAATACATCTAATAATTTTAGTGTTAATACTCAATTAATAAATGACACAAATACTAGACTTTCTATATATGGGAACTATAGAATCCTAAATAAGACGAATGGAGTGAGGAAAGAGAAATTTTTAAATTCAAGAATTAATTTTTTCAAAAAAAGTTCAAATGATATAATAAAAATAAATATTTTATATGAGACAAATTCAGGAAATTTAGCTCAACAAGAGTATACTTTTATAGAAGTAGAACCTGGGGTTGGCAATTATAAGTGGATTGATATTAACGAAAATAATATACAGGAACTAGAGGAATTTGAGATTGCACAATTTGAAGATGAGGGTATATATCTTAGAGTGTTATTACC
>Ga0209196_1001726_pt1 | contig 15066 bp, 11 predicted proteins | sample COGITO_mtgs_1105_5_FD_184801 | JGI IMG/M metagenome (GOLD analysis project Ga0209196, IMG submission 184801) | Pelagic marine microbial communities from North Sea - COGITO_mtgs_110509 (SPAdes) (version 2) | ecosystem: Environmental > Aquatic > Marine > Epipelagic ... | reverse complement strand
TCTCCCTCGCCAAGTTTTGAGCACTTACAAAAGCATTTTGATCAACTGAAACGCTTTTGTGATGAGAAAGAACTGTTAGCCTTTGGTGTTTCGAGCAACATGAATCAGGTCTATCAGTCAACTAAGAAGAAAATAACAAACAGGGCATTTTTTCCAAAATATGTGAGCCTTGTAAATATAGCAGCTACATTGGCTATGCAGAAACGAGTTAAGCTGTATTTACCGTCTGGCTGTATAGGTTATTCAGAAATGGAATTGAACCATGTCGATGACACGACAGAGAGATCTGAACCGATTTTAGCACCACTGCTTTCAACAGAACGCTTCATGTGCCAACCAGGAGCTGCCGGGCTTACGCGATTTGAAAAGCTTAAATACATATTTGAGACTGACCCTAAGAGCCAATTGAATGTCTGTGTCATGAAGGCATCAAAAAGAAATGATGACTTCTTAAATTGTGGCAGATGCTGGAAATGCATTCATACAATATATGATATCGAAGCCATAGGAAAACTTACAGAGATAGGCACTATCTTCGATTTAAATGAATACAAAAATAATAAAGATAAACTTTTCAATTCGATTCCACCAGATTATAAAATCAGCTTTGAATATATGGCAAAAAACATTCCCTTAATCGAAGCCCAAGGGGGTAAAATCCCTAAGATACTTTTAGAGTATCATAATGGTTTACAAATAGATCGTAATCCTGCGCATGAAAATCTAGTGAGACGTAAGAAATGGTTTTTTAGGTAAAAATACTGGATATAAATTTGATTTCGAATAAGAGCACTTTTGGTGGACCATGTGGTGGCCTCCTGTATCATACAAAAACAAAAATCGCTTGATATCAGGTGGTTAACTGCGGATTTCTTTGGAAACTGGTGCCCCCACACGGACTTGAGGTCAAGCCCTTTTTAAGGGTTCACTTTGCTCAACCTCTTTCCGTGTTACACACGTCACGAACCGCGGACCTATTGATTATAAATCATATATTGTTAGCCAAACAAGCTAAAAATCAATCAATACTTTACTGTGACGCTACTACCTATTAGTCATCAACATACGATAATGAGGAGCCATTATGGAAAAAAAAATAGTAGTTTGTTTAACTACAATTCCGAGTAGAGTAAAATACTTGGAGAGAACTTTGAAAAGTATTCAAAATCAGAGTATAAAACCTTCATCCATAGAGCTGAACATACCTCATAAATACCGTCGAAGCGATATTGGGCAAATAGAATTAGCGTCAATTCCTGAGGCCTTCGACACATACAGATGTGAGGATTATGGCCCGGCGACCAAGTTAATATCGACACTAGAACGCCACCGCTCTAGTGACACGCTGATTATCTATTGTGACGATGATCGGATTTATCACAAAGATTGGATAAAACGTCTGGTTTCAACTTACCAAGCCAATCCAGGGTGCTGCATTTTTGAAATTGGAGCAGATCTTCCTTACTATTGGCAATTTGCGAATAAAAACTGGCTATACCGATTAAAAAGGATAGCGTCTTTGGGGGTATGGAAACCTAAAAATAAAATACATGACGTTGATATTGTCCAGGGATTTGGTGGCGTTCTCGTAACATCACAAATGTTCGACAGCAGCTTAGTCCCGTTACCAGACTGTTTTTCATTTGTCGATGACATATGGTTTTCCGCTAAACTAGCTCAGGCTGGTATTGAAACTAAGTGGTCAGGTGCACTTGCACATGAAATTTCTCAAGCAGTCACTGAAAACGGCAATGATATTGGACGTCTAAACGGTTCACTCATAGTCACTGAGTTCAACGGACTAGGGCGCAATAAACTGGATTCAATTGCTATTTCTTTTGCAATTGAGAACTTGGGCGTATGGAGACAGCACATACACATGGCCTAGTTTTATCTTAAGGATAATTAATATTTTTAATAATTTCTTAGCTCCCTGACTTCCATCACATTGCACACGGCTTGAACAGCTGAGTTTACTGATGTTGTGCTGATGTGGAACTAGAGAAGTCGCTATGTAGCCCTAACCCCAGCAGAATCCATCACAACATCAGAGTTACCCATGTAAACGATCTGATACGTGTTATTACCCTTTACGCCACAGTTATGGTATCTGACTCTCTGAAGTACCTCATGGGCTGTGGTATCGAAGGCATACTACTCCCATATTTAGACTAAATTAAAAGGAGACTGTTTTTTATTTTGGAAACATGTGTGGATACCAGCGTTGTGCAATTAGTTGTTGTATGATTATATAAGGATTAAATCATGGCTGAATATTTAGATTATAAAACACAGATGAAACTCAAACAGAATAATTATAAATATTTAAATATCTTAATTTGTACCTTAGGTTTATTTTTATCTTACGGATTTTCCACTTATGCTAAACCTCCTTTCGAAGGTACAGCTTATGTTGATAAAGACATTATCCAGAAAAATGATCCAAGCGATTTTATAAGTCTTGAGTATGTAGGTTTGGCAAAAGAGAACTCTTATGATCGTCGTAATAAAGCATGGTCAACTGAGGACATGTTTGTTTTTAATGTTAAATATAAAAATAAGAAAGGAACGCGTGTTAGGGTTAACACAGAATTTGGGAATGTTAAAAATGCTCAAAGACAGGCTGAGAGATATGCATTTGTTGTTGGCCAAATGCCATTAGTTCTCTTGAGAGATCTTGACACTATTACCATTCATAAAGGCAAAGAGAATTTTGGTGGTGGTAATCGTGATATTTTAATTCACACACACAGCGGTGACGATTTAATGAGAGATGGCTTTCTTGAAGAAGTAGTATTTCATGAGGGCTGTCATACATCTTTAGACGCCGATGCAAAAGAAAACCCTGCATGGAAAAAAGCACGTTTATTGGATAATAATTTTATTTCATCCTATGCCTTGGATAATCCCAACAGAGAAGATGTAGCTGAGAGTTGTCTAATGTACTTTGCATTAAAATATAGACGTGATCGTATACCTAATGGAATAAAAAATCTAATTCTGAAAACAATACCATCACGAATAGATTATTTTAATAAATACGTAATGTTTGATAATGACACTTATATAGCATCATTAGGGACTGCACCTAAAACATTAGGCTTTACTGTATTGGCCTGCAGTGAAGAAATAAAAACTAAATCTACAGGTTCTGGAAAAAGTGTAAGATTAAAGATTTTTAATAACTCAAATTCAACGATGCTAATTCATTGGTTGGACTATGATGGCAATCGAAACCTTTACCATAAGATAAAAAGTGGGGGTACGGTTTATCAAGAGACTTCCTTACTTCATCCTTGGTTAGCAAGTCGCATAAATGGAACGTGCCAAGCCATGGGTATTCCAGTAGATAATGGAGTTTGGGTAATTAATTAATAATTTTTTCTGTTGAATAGGTATGTGGAAACCAACGCTGGCTAATTACTTGATGTATGATTACATGGGCACCCATTGACGTCAAACATTACAACTTATCTGCCTTATGACTCATTAAGCAATCAACTTGATACTTAAACTGATTTACTGCAAACTGATGGTATTGAACCTTTACTTACAAAGCGTCCTCATCCACCACCAACGGTGTTACTTACTTAGGCCATCTTTAAATAGATGGTCTTATAGCTTGAGTTTATCTTTAATCTGTTGGTTAAATAGTCCCAGATTCACTTGAAGTTGCAACTTCTAGCAGTCAAGCCTCTCAGCCCACTGTGGTGCCGTTGTTGCCACCTATGAACATACTGCCGCAGCCGTGTGATACTGGCTGTGCGCTCAAAAAGCTGGCGAGAACGGTCAATCAGGCGGGTTAGGCTAACCTGTGAGGGAATAAGCGGTCTATGTGGCTCTAACCAGCATCCCAGAAAATCAAATCCCCTTCTTGTTGGTCCAATAAATCGCTTCTGTGGATGCACATCTACCTTGAGTTCATCCAACACTACATACATCAACTTGATAGCTTTGCGCAGCTTGTGTCGTGTGGGAGCGAAGATCACATAGTCATCCATATACCTTTGATAGCGTATGCCTGTCGTGGCCTGTAAATCTTCCATCAGTTTGTCGAGCGGTGTTAGGTACAGCGCACCAATTAAAGGTGATATGGAACCACCCGCAATCATACCTTTGCCACTCTTGTTATGATTTGGAACCACTCCCTGAGAGCGGTTGTGCGTTTTGATTTATAAACCTGTCTGTTTTGAAGATGTCTCTCATGATTTAAGTGGTTTTATATTTGGCTGTGATAATCATACTGCCCCATGAATACGTCTATGATACTTCCATCAGAGTGAATACATTCACCTACTCCACCAATGAGTGTTAACCCAGTGGAATCAGCATACTGCATCAAACCTTTTAGTTATGAATCCTTGTAGGCTGTAATTGTTTATATTCACCAAACTCTGAAACAGAATAATCGTGGTCAGGGTTAATAACTGGAAGCTATACCTTGGTGAAATTGTAATAGTTAACAGTTACATTATGATATCTTTACAGCAGTTATTTGAAGTTATAAAGTAAAATTATCATTTTGAGTTTATGGATAAATAGCAACAGAAAGATAGCAAAAATGAAAAGACTTCTTTATTCTACTGCTTTAGTGAGTGTTTTAGCGGGATCAGCCAATGCTGACACAATTTGTGGTATAAACACTGACACTGTTCTTAAATGGCCAGGATATGCGGGAAAACAAAATGTTTGGTTTGACAAAGGTGAGCATTTTTTTAAGTATTCTTCCACTTATAAAGGCAAAACACACACCATTAATCACTTTCGAGTGAACAAAGAGAGCTGCCAGAAAAACACAATTTTAATAACAAATGATACTGACGACAAAAACCACATCTCTACACCTTCTGAATCATATATTGACCCTTCTATGTGCTGTATGAGTATGGGCCTTGACCCGAGTATGGGCTTTGACCCGAGTTATAATTATGACATATCATATGATCTTATTCTTTCGTCATTTGAAGATGATGAGTTTTTTGAAGATGATGAGTTTATTGGCACCAACTATACATAAGTTAGAGTACCCAAGTGTCGAAGTTTTTAGATGCTGCTAAAGAAGCGCTTTCAGTTAACGATCAGAGCTTCTTTGAGTTGCATCTCCCGATAGTGATTAAGTATTATGATGATCCATATTTGATAAATGTATTTGGCCTTTGGTGTAAAAGGCAACGTCAGTTATCTACGGCAACTGATTTATTTATAAAGGCGATTTCACTACGAGAAAGGTTTTGGGAGGCTCATTTTAATCTGGCGGTTGTAATGCAGCGCCTAAATAAGTCAAAAGAAGCATTGGTTATACTGAGAGACGTAGAATTCCCTGAAGCTGCATCTTTTAGCGTTCTGAAGCTGTCGATTAAATGCTATCTTGACTTGGGTAGATTTGAGGAAGCTGAACTTGCTGCTCATGAAATATTGCAAACAGTTAACTATGCGAAGAAAAATGACCGTTTTGCCCTCATGATCCTTTTGGCGTGCAGTTGCGTGCGCTCCGATTTTGAGTTGGCGCAAAGACATTTGGTAAGATTGAATTTTGATGACCGTGAAGCAAACTTTTTTTTAACAAATATGTTGGGGTATGTAAGGCGTTTTGATATTTTTGATTGCCTTAATGGTGTTTATGATTTGTTTTTTTTCAAGTATGATGTTGTGGACATGAACATTGGTCAGATGTATTTTTTGACAAGGTGCTGCTGTAACTTTGATTTAATCAGGCGTTTAGAAGATTGTTTTCCATCTAGCATTGAATCTTTCACATTATCTCCTTTTTCAATGCTCACCTACACTGATGATGCTGAGGTTCATCGAAAGATTGCAGAAAATTTTGTGGACCTTGAACGGCATCAACATCGATCAGCAGCGCTTGGAAAAATCTGTGTGCAGACGAAAGAGAAAAAGATTCGAGTTGGTTACTTTTCAAGTGATTTCTATAACCATGCCACTATGATTTTATTGAAAGATGTTCTCTTCAATCATGATAGCGATAGATTTGAGATATATATTTATAATTATGGTACTCGAAGAGACGACCTCACTGCAGAGCTGTTGTCTAACTTTGCCAATTACATATTGTGTTGTGATTTGTCGGATGAGGAAATTACGCAACATGTGTCAAATAACTGTCTTGATATTGTCGTGGATTTGAAGGGTTTCACAAAGGGTGCAAGAAATAATCTTTTTGATTACTTTTCGAATGTTTGTAAGATAAGCTTTCTTGGATTTCCTGGCTCAATAGGAAAGTCGGATCATTATGCAATCGTTGACCCAGTTACTGTTCCTTTGTGTAAAAGCAATGAATTCTCCGAAAGGTTGGCGTATTTTTCGGGCTGCTACCAACCCAATAATTCCAGAAAATTAGAGAATTGCAAGCGGGTTTCGAGGGATGCTTCTGAACCCTTTCTTTTTTGTTGCTTGAATAACAGCTATAAGATTTCTGAGGATGAGATTGAAGCGTGGTGTCAAATCTTGCAACGTTGCAAACACTCAAGTCTTCTCCTGCTGTCTGATAATAAAATTGCCCAGGAGAATCTATCTAAAATTTTTGTAGACAGGTTTCTTATCGATAGAATAAAATTTGTGCCAAGATCCAGTCATAATAACTATTTAAAAAGATTGTCAGAAGCAGATCTGTTCTTAGATACATTTTTAGTTAATGCTCACACTACAGCTGCTGACGCTTTGAGAGCTGGAACGCCTTTGCTAACGGTTTTTGGGAACAAGTTTGCATCGCGAGTTGCTGCAAGCCTTCTTCATCATATTGGTGCATCTTCGCTGATTTGCAGAGATCGTCAACACTATATCGAAAAGGCCGTACATTTCTACGAGAATAGGGATGAGCTTGAGATCTTACGTAGATCTTTAAGAACACGATCGAACACATTATTTGATCCGGTGTTATATGTTAAAAGACTTGAAGAGCTATATATCCGTGTATTGAAACATTGGCAGAGCCATCCAATTTAACTTTTTTATAATTTTAGCACCAATCGTTTTAAAGGTTTGACTGACTGATCTCAATTTTTAGTGCCTAGATAGTGATCTTTGATATAAGTGTGTTTCTGGGTAAGCTTAGGTACACGACGCGTGAAGTAATACGTCTGTCCCTTTAGCTTCAAATAAGAGCACTTTTGGTGGACCATGTGGTGGCCTCCTGCATCATACGAAAACAAATATCGCTTGATATCAGGAGGTTAACTGCGGATTTCTTTGGAAACTGGTGCCCCCACACGGACTAAACTCAAAATGCTAAAGCATTCCTCGAACCGCCGTGAGCTTACCAAATGACAACTATCAGTGACAATTATCAATACTACTCAATAACATAGCCGAATTACTGCCCGTTTAATCTGCTGAATTTGAGATAAACTGTCAACCCAGCATTGAAAGTTTAAACACTCCAAACACACAATGTATCCAAAATGTATTCAATAAATAGACACATTAAGATTTGTATTTGAATTTATTTATTTTACACGCAATCACTCATATCAAATATATATAAATCATTTAAATCAATGACTTAGATTTTATGACAAGTTGCATCACACTATGCATGCTGTCAGTTGCACAATTTTTCATCCGTAATGCATAATATCTGCAAATTTATATGCAAAACAAACTAATAAATTTCTATTGGGGTGTTTTAAATTGAAAGATTTTAATGATGAAATGCAACGGGATCACTCTCGTAAATTTAATGTTCATGCTTGGTCAGAACACAAAGCTGTAAAGAAATTAGTCAATAAGATATTTAATTCCTTCACAATAGATGATCAGGAAATGCTCGTGCCTACCTCTAACAACAAGGGTAAATCCGATAGCTTAAAGCAGCTCAGAACAACATTAGCTGATTTGTATGTGGGTTGGAAAACAGACCCTACTCTTTGCACTGGAATTAGTAGAAACAATAATGATTACAAACCAAAATCTAGATATAATGCACTTCATATACCCAAAAAGATAACAAAGGTTTTTGATGTTCTTTGTGAATATAAATATCTTGATATTATAAAGGGAGCATATAACCCAGAAAAACCTTGGTTATCCCGTACAACTCGGTACCGACCCACTGAGTTATTACAATCATTGTTTAATGAAATTGCTATCAGTCAATATGAGATTAATCTTCGATACAAAGAAGAATGTATTATTCTAAGAGACAAGGATCCTGATGACCAAAAAGAAAAAAAAGCAAAAGATATTGAATATATAGATACACCTGAAACCTGTTCAATGAGACTTGAAGTTCAAGCCTATAATAAACTCATGCTTGAACACTACGTGGACTTACCTACCCTTCAGGTTCCATATATAATCAGAGAAGAAAAAACAAAGTTTGGCCACCCTTCTCAAAAGCTTTATCCTGTAGATCAGCTACATAAATTTACTCGACGTATTTTCAGTAGAAATAGCTGGGAACTGAATGGTAGATGGAATGGTGGTTTCTGGCAGAACCTTCCAAAGCATATGCGTAGAGATATCTTTATAGATAATGAGCCAACAGATGAAATTGATTACAGTGGTCTTCACCCTTCTATTCTAGCCTTGGAAAATGGATTCAGATTAACTGGTGATCGATATGATATGGAGAGGCAAGTAAGCTCCAATATTCATCCTTCACATCAACGAGAAGTAATAAAGAAACTTGTCTTAATATGTATTAATGCAAAGACAAAACAGAAGGCATTTAAAGCCTTCCATAATAAACATAGTGGGTACAAAAATGATGATCTAGAAGTATTGCTTGATGCCTTCGTAGCCAAACACCCGTATTTAGAAAGTAGTTTATGTTCAGATCAAGGTATAAGTTTAATGAACATAGACAGTAAAATTACTACTCACATAATAAATCAATTTGTAGCTTTAGACATTCCTATATTGAGCATCCATGACAGCTACATTGTTAAGCTCAAAGATACTGGACTATTAAGATCTGCAATGTCTGTTGCATGCATTGAAGTACTTGGGGCCGATATAGAAGCCGAGGCCAGAACAAAGAAAGATCTAGAGTACTTAAAGTATGCAACTACTTGGAGATCTATGGATAGAGATTTTTATCTAGATACATTTAAACATTTAACACATTTTGAGAAATGCATTGAATATGGAGATCGATACAAAGAATGGAAGAAATGGAAAGGAATTTGAAGTTACTCTTTCCTACATTCAGATCTATCTTTCTGTTTATTCTAGGACGTTACTTTTGGATAACCTTGAATGATGCTCACAAATATAGAGGTGCTTGGCATAGAGAAACTATCCATGGGAATGGTATCTTTAAATATTCGAATGGATCAATCTACACTGGAGGATTTCATCGAGGTCTCAAACATGGACAAGGACATTATATCTCATCAAGTTGTTACGAGTACGATGGGGAATGGCTAAGTGGAAAACAAACAGGAAAGGCTTTCATAAAATATAAGAACGGTGATGTTTATGATGGTCATGTCTTAGATGGATTAAGAAGTGGTACTGGAGAACTATTCCAAAGCCATACCCAAAGATGCTTTAAAGGATACTGGAAGTATAATGAATTAGTTGGAGAATTTAAATTAATAGATCCTAAGTTTTCTTTTACTGGCAGCACTGATCAACATTACAATAAAGGAAATGGAAAAATTAGTTACAATGATGGATCAGAGTACATTGGTGACATAGATAACTACCAAAGAATAGGTTCTGGAACACTTAAGTTAAGTTCTGGTAAATCTATCTCAGGTGACTGGATAAGTGATATGAATGTTAAGAATGCAACTATGATTGATGAACATGGTTTTGTTTGGAGTGGTGAATTTAAAGATTTAAAGCCCATTGGATTAATGAAGACTAAAAGGTCAGACGGGTTAATCTACGATAGTTACTGGTCAAAAGGTCAGATGCTTAAATCTTTAGGTAAATCTTTTAGTAATTAATATATCATAAAAAAGAAATAACTGTGTCTGGTTATACTTATATTATATATTTCCAGATACATCCTATAACCATTACTAAGACCAGTAGAGATAATAAGATAATGTATACCAAAATGTATGACAGTAAGTGTTGAACCGTTCATCAAACAATAACAAAATATAGACCTTAACAGATAAGAATGGATCTTCTAACAGGATTCATACCATCAAATATTAATTATTTTACACAATTAAACCCTCGGAGGGGGATGAGAGGGTATCTCTTTGTATGTTCAATGGACCCTCTCATTTGCTCAAAGTTTTTAGAGTGGTGCAAAACCATGCTATTCACCCATTATTTATAGTGAGAGCATCAACCATGGGCCTGAGAGCCCCTTAGCATGATGTAAGCCAAGTACTTACCTACCAAGTCAGACGTGTTTCATCTTCCTGTCAGCAGATTTTCCTCAGTAACCACTCTTGAAGGTTTTATCTCGTAATGTGACACTTAATTAAACCTTAGGATAGAACAATCTTGTGGCTACATGCGATCAATTCATCACATTCCTTGAGCAAAATTTTGGCGAGCAAGCCCGATGCCAATTATTGCACTGTCAATTGGCTTGCAAGTCAACCAAACCTCTGCAAAGATAACCTCAATTATGAGAAAAACCAAATGCGATATCTTGATGATTTAATTGAAGCTTGTGAAACAGCTAAATTAGCCAAGCCAGTACAAGAATTTATTATGTCAGATCTTGACGAACTTAAGAATATCAAAACGGCAATCTATGTTATCACAGAGTTAGATGGAGACCCCTCCAAGACGTTTGAAGCATTTAAGGCCTTCAAAGAAAAAACAGAACGTAAATGTGCCAAAATAAACCATGCCAGTTCAACTTTATATGTAGGATCGTCTACAACTGGCTTGCATAAAAGAATCCAACAACACTTGGGTAATGGGCATAAGTCAACATACGCACTGCACCTTTCACATTGGACGGAAGGACGTAGAATTGAAATCAAAGTAAGTGAATACAATGTTTCAAGAACTGTATTGCAGTTAATAGAAGATGCTAAATCCTCCATGCTAAAACCTGCGTTTGGCAAACTTGGTGGTAACAACAAATAGTCGGTAACTTCATCAGCTTTTCTGTAGGCTAGATCAAAGGAATTTCATCATGAGCTGGGTATTCAAGGCGGTTATCATTGGCTTAGCCTACTTCTTACCAAAGTTTAGATTTAGTTTTGGCCTATTCTTAATCATTTTCATGCAGCTTATTGCTGCCTTTTTTTTGTTTGCAGCTTCAACCGATCATAGTTTAGGACAGCCTTGGTGGATTGTCAGAAATGAAATTATATTTGCAATATGTAGCTCTTTAATTGGTTGGGTGTTGGGTATAGCTCTCATGAAACAAGCTGAAAGACATGCGGCTATGATTAAAGAAAACCAGGATGACACCAAAAGTAAGCAGGATAGTTGAACTAATTCAGGAAAACACAAGGCATAACTTCACATTTGGTGTCATTTGTGATAAACTAAATTCAAAATTATTATTTTAATTAAATTGTCAATTATCTAACGTAGAGGATTATTCAAATGTCTTTCAAACAATTTTTAACTACATCTGCAGCACTTTATTTTGCAGCAACGACAGCTTTCGCAGATGAAGATCAGAAAATGAATGAAGCAGGCATCTCGATAGATGGTTACTTTGGCATTGAATATGACAAACAAATGTATACCGATTCTGATCCTTTCGAATCAACTTCTATTATTGGAAACGTGCTACTATCTTATAAAACAAACGATTGGACAATTGGAATAGGTAAAGAATTGGACGAAGATTTAGAGAATAATGAAACATTTAGTCGTGATGCTTATTTCTTAATTAGTAATGGTCAGCTAACCTTAACTTACGGTCGCACATATGATGCAGGGAATTTGTTTGCAGACGATTTTTCAACTATGAGTGACTTGTCTACAATAACTGATGTAGCTCGTCTCGATTGGGAATTAACATCAAATCATCATCTTGCGGTTTCTTACGATTTGGACGACGATGACAAAGATTTAAAATTTGGCTATCAAGGTGAATTAAAAAATATTGGGGCTATACCAAAGTTAATTTTAGTAGGTGCATTAATGTTTGAAGGTGATGATTCTTGGCGTTCTGATGAAGGTGCTTTTGCCGTAACAGCCGAATTTAATAAATTAGCATTACAAGTTGCATATCATTCGGAAGATCCTTTTAGATCAGATGATGATGACCCAGACGAGGATTACTTAATTGGATTATATCGTTGGGTGAGTGATAATATGATGATTGGTGGGACAATTGAACTGGATGAAGACCTTAATAGAGAAAAAGACTATGGGTTATTTGTGAATTATAATATGAATAACGGCAGTCAGTATCGATTTGAGTACACAAGAGAATCTAGTTTCAACGGATTCGAAATTGGCTTGATAATCCCATTTGGAAAACAACCTGCGGCAGGACCAAGGCAATGGGCAAGAGAGTTTCAGCCATATTTCACTGATTTTTAACGAATATCGATCATAATTAATACATTTTTATAAAAAATTTGGACAACGTGCCAAATTCCGTCGCCCTGATTATGGCTCGATCTGGAATGTATGGTATTCTTAAATTAAGATGACTTCGACAAAAGAATAGATAGCCTCCCTACGACAGAGCTTGTTGTGAAGGGGGGCTTTTTATTGCTGAGCTCACATGGTCAGTGCATTATGTCTAATCCAATAGCATCCATATATTTCCTCAAATGCTCTAAGGGATATCCCTGCCCATACGATGAGTACAAACGCAAACAGGATAGCTGAACTAATTTAAAAAACCTAAACCATAGTTTGCTTTGTCAGCTAACATTTGCTAGTATCATGTTGATATATATTGAGTTAGAAGAGCATTGAGATATGACAATGAATAGTGTCCTCTATAATGACTCTCAGACTCAAAATAAGCATGACTAGAGTCCAGTTGAGTATATGTTTGATTACACCCAGCCAAAGAGCAACAATGCAGACTCAGGCGTTATCTATAGATGCACTTACGTTGACTTTGTCAGCAAATATTAAGTACCTCTGATCACCTGACTTCATTGCATTAAAAGGCCAGCAGGTTGTCAGGATTAAACTTTCACTACCTAAGGTTACTGATGATAATGCAACTTCAGGTTTATCTGAAACCTCCGTTCCAGAAATAATATAAGTTGTCAGAACTCCATCTGACATCGTTAGTTCAATTTTATCACCAATATTTAATTCAGACATAAACTGCATGTGACTATCTCGATGACCTGCAAGTATAATAGGTTGCTTATCTATTGCATTACCTAGGTTCGTTACTCGCCCAATGCTCCATGCCATAGCTTCACCAGATACACTGTTAAGAATTACTCTGGAAACTTTGAGCTTTGGTACTTTTAGTTCCCCTATCATGTAGAAGTCAGCACTCTTCCAAGGCTTTGAAAGCTTATTACTTTTAAGAGACTCTTTCCACGCCACCTCCAAATAGTGCTGGCCTATTATGGCTTTGATTGGCATCAGACTTGCCTTTGTTATTCCAACAAGACCAAGAATAATTAAACAGCAACCAAGGACTACAAAGATTTTTTTATACATTTGATTTACGTCCTACGATCATAATCATGGCTACACCTAGGATACACATAAGCAGAGCAAGTAGAATAGAAACTCGCCAGTTTAATGCTGTTTGAGGTAGAGAATACTCTTCAGTTTTTTCAATAAGATTGGCAGACTTAAACCAATCATTTTTCTTTGACACCTTTTGTAGTTTAGGGGGCACAATTTCCTGATATTCATATTCAAATTGTTTAGTATCCCAGCCACTTGGTATGGCAGCTTTTAACTTTGCTGTGCCTAGTTCAGCACCAACAGGTCGTGACGGTGTAATATCAACTGCAACCATGGAGGATAGACGAGAAACCAAAGCATAACTCAGTGCTGTTTGAAGTAACTCTGTGTCCATGTGAGCTAATTGGTTTTCATTTGGATTTAAAGAAACCCTGTTACGTTCCAGGTTAGATATCTTTTCTCTCGCCCAAAGCTTTGCAATACCTATTTGTTCTGCACCTTGATCCAATGGAACTTTGGCTACCCATTTCTGATTGCCGATCTTACCTGTAACTTGTGCCATGCCAGATGCATTCTTGCCTCTTATGGCAATTGATAATGGGTCACCTACATATAAATCTGGTAACGGACTTGGATAAACCTCCGCCTCAAAACCTTTTGGCAATATAAGTTCTAAATCTGTAATTGCAGGGTTCTCAATTTTACTAAACAGCTCTTCCATTCGGTCTGATATTTCATTTATATCACCTATATGGATATGTGATCCTCTTCCTATTTCTGCAGCCCTAGTCATAAAAAAACTATTTGGGGCTGACCCTATACCAATCGTAAATAATCTAGATGTTCTTAATTTTCTGTTTATGAGAGAAAACAATTTAGTTTCTTGAGACACAGAGCCATCAGTTAAAAATATTAATTGTTTAAGTACTGATTTTTTAGACCTAAAGTTATCTAGAGAAAATGCTAATGCAGGATACATATTTGTTCCACCACCAGCTTCTATGTTTCGAACAAACTTTATAGCTCTCCTTAGTTCTTTATTAGTAGCTAATACTGGACTTGGTTTATATTTTGAATAATCACTGTTGAATAAGACTATATTAAATCTATCGGTTGGCTTTAATCGTTTGATTGCCATCTCCAATCCAAGTTTAGATTGCCTGATAGATTCACCTCCCATTGATCCTGATGTATCTTGAATAAAGATAATCTCTCTTTCAGGAGTGTATGTATTTTTATTTGTTAGTGGGGGATTCAAAGTCAGAAGAAGGTGATCATATCCTCCCTGCTTTTCCTTAAACAATGATGTCTGTGTGTCTTTATCTTTAGCTTCCCATCTCAACACAAAATCCCTGTCACTTGATATAGGTCCAGGTAAGCTAATCCTGTGATGACTGTTTGATTTCTTATCTATGTCTACTTCATGGAATGCACTCTTGAGAGAGCTGAGTTCGAAGCCAGTGTTTAAATCTATTGATATTTCTACAGGGTTAAATATTTCTTTTTTATCTAATATTTTAACATCAATATTCTCATTAAAGCCTGTGTTAATTG
>Ga0209196_1001710_pt1 | contig 15150 bp, 12 predicted proteins | sample COGITO_mtgs_1105_5_FD_184801 | JGI IMG/M metagenome (GOLD analysis project Ga0209196, IMG submission 184801) | Pelagic marine microbial communities from North Sea - COGITO_mtgs_110509 (SPAdes) (version 2) | ecosystem: Environmental > Aquatic > Marine > Epipelagic ... | reverse complement strand
ATCGTTGTAACGTTCATTAGTTAAAATAAAAATATTTTCTTCTGGAATAAGTTTTGCTAAACGATTAAATGTTTTTTGTATGAGTGTATCTCCTGTTCCCAGCATATCGTGAAACTGTTTTGGGAAATCTTGAGTACTGATTGGCCAAAATCTTGATCCCACGCCACCTGCCATTAAGATGGCATAATAATTTTTATTCTTCATCTAGATAGAATTTTCCCCTTTCACTTTAAAGTTATTAGAATATATTGTTATTCTAATAATTCGACTTCAGCATTAGGGTTAAACAAATATAACTTTCCTGAACTTATTTCTAGACACTCATAGCGTTTTCTGCGTTTTGCACCTTTCTTAAATATACGTCCGTTGTATAGCTTAAATGTTACACCTTCTTCAATTTCGAAAACAAAAGTTTTACCATTTTCTTCGTCATATTGCTTTAATGCTAATGCTAGATGAGTATCTGTATCGCTTGACGCTTTTGGATTTTTAAAATGTTGTGCTAATAATGGTAATAATGTATTTGGGAAAATTTCGGGTTGTAAAAAGGGTAACATTAAATACTGAAATGTATGTTTCCATTCTTTTCCGTGTGGTTTTATAAAACGTCCATAATTCTGATAAGTTTCTAAATGTGCAATTTCATGAATTAAAGTAATTAAAAAACGAAATGGGTTTAAATTAGAATTAACTGTGATTTGATGCTTTCCGTTTGGTAATTTTGTATAATCGCCATGTCTTGTTTTTCGCTCTCCTTTAATTTTGACAACTAGATTATCCGTATTAATCAAATCTTGGATTAGTGGCTTTGCTGATTGTGGTATATATTCGAAAAGTGTATTTTGCATTGAGTTTATAATAAAACCTCTGTTTTGAATACTTATAAAAAAATTCAATTTATGATAACACTATCAAAAATTAAATACCTTGTCAAGGTAAAAAATTAGATTAAAAAATGACCTTAAAATACAAAGCTAATAAAGTTTACGTGTTATACTTTGTATTGGCATTTATTATTTGTTTAAGTTTAAATTTTGGAATCCTTAAAGATTATATCTTCCTAGATGCTAATGAATATCTCTACACAGCAACTAGAAACAGTAATTTCCATCATGAGTTTATTCAAGGTGGTCGTCCTTTATTAGGTTTTTGGTGTGAGTATTTGTATGGTTATGTATGTAATACAATATCTGACTTAAAATGGGTTCGTCTTTTTGCACTTTCTGTAAGTGTATTATTTTCTTCACAAATATTTAGGTATCTCTTAAAGCTAAATTTAAAAATATATGAGTCCGCATTGTTTTCGATTTTGATTTTGACTCTGCCAACATTTACAGTTTATTATGGATGGAGTGCTACTGCTGAAATACCTGTCTTGCTAATCCTAAATTTTTATGCAGGGCAATTATTATTAAAGGCATTAACTAAGACTAAAAATAGAATCCTACACTTCTTTTTTGCTTTTACTATAATATTTACCTCTTTATTTATATACCAATCAGTAGTTATGGTATTTTTATTACCAATTGTATTTATTGGTGTGATTAAAAATGAGTTTAAGATTAGGATTTGGCTTCAAATCTTACTTTTTACACTAATTTGCTTCTTAGCGTATTTTATATCCTTCAAAATAATGCTAAATTATACTGACTTAGAAGCAACTACTCGAAGTTCTCTCAGTATAATCGACCTACCGAAAAAAGTTATAAAATTTCATTTAATTGAAGTTATCACTCTCATTAAAGGTAGCGGTTTCTTAGTTGCTTCTATTGTATCCTTTATAATAGGGTTATTTGCTTTTAGTGGCTTTTTTATCAAGCAATACATTAAGAATAAATCCATCCTTTCATCTTTAATAATTTCTCTAATCATTGCTTTCAGTTATGCACCAAATATATTATCCGGACAAAGCTATTTTTCATTAAGAACAATAGCACCAACTGCTATAATTGTTCTTTTTTATCAGTTTTATTTTTTTAGAGAACTAAGTATTAAAAACACTTTATTCAAAAAAACCATTCTAATAATTCCGATTATATTATTGGCTTATAGCTCACACAACTTGAACAATTACATTGCTGAAGTTCAAAATAAAGAATACAAAACTGCTAAAACTGTATTCCTAAAAGTAGACATTAATAAAACAAATCAAATAACCTTCATTAGACCTGAATATGGTTTTTTACAAAAAAACGAGGTTTTAAAAAATGGATTTTCTGGAGAATTTGGCAACTTATCCTCTGTCAAAGATTGGGCTTTACCAAACTTGTTTAGTCAAGTAGTCTGGGAAAACTCTACTAGTACAGATAAAACCGAAGAAATTTTTTCTCCCAAAAACATATTAGTTACTACTGAAGAAAATTATATACCCTCGGAGAATAATACTACGGTAATTAATTTTGTGACAATTTTCAAAGGAGCCTTTAAGAACTAGAAAATTGCTCCATGTATAACCAATCATTTTGTTTACAAATACTCTCTCCTTGGTAATTCATTTTATCTAAAAGTGAATACTTATAAGGAAAAAAATGAACATGCAAATCAAAAGTATATTTATATTCTTTTTGTCTTGGCACAACTATTATTAATCGCTTTGCACACACACGTCTTAACTCACTAATCGCTATATCTATGTCTACAATATGCTCTAAAGTATGTGTGCAAATTACTGTTTCAAACGCATCATTCTCAAACGGAATATTTGTAATAGTAGCTTCAATAAACTTGGGATTATTAGACTTCTTTAATTTTTCTGGAATTATAAAATCTATACCCGTTACCATTACCTTTTTGTATTGTACAATTTTATTTGCTAAATAACCTCTTCCGCAAGATATATCTAACACAGTACTGCCTTCTATATTGTTAAGTATATAAGCAATGGATTTTTTATTTAAATCTGTTTCTCTTTTTATATGAGAAGATTCTAAAACTTTATAATAGTCTTGCATTTGTTGAGAACTTAGCCTTGAAGCCTCTGCCTTAAAATTCATAAAAAGTTTATACTTTTTACCAAAGAGCAAATAAAAAAGCGGTGTCATTAAAATTCTAGAATCTCTTACAAAAGAAGGTACAAGATTATCTAAAATCCAATTAAACACATTTGTTACATTCCTAGATAATCTCATAAAATTAATATTTCTTGAGTAAGTGAAAATTTATTGGCAAACTTAAAACATCAACAAACATTCTAAAGGAAGAAGATATTAAATTAATAGTAGAAATAGAGTTACCTTCAAACTTAACCGGAATCCTCTTAATATTTAATTTGTATTTATAACTTAAATACAATGCCTCTACATCAAAAGCAAAGCCATTTATTCTGACTTTAGAAAAAATACTTTCTGCTGCTTCTGATGTAAAGCCTTTCAATCCGCATTGTGTATCTCCCAATCCACTAATCACTAATTTTGAAATAAAGAAAGTAAAGACTCTGCTAGATACATTTCTAAAAAAACTAGTCTTTACATGATAATCAGATTTGGTAGCTTTCCTATTCCCTATACAAACATCAAAATTCTCAAACTCTAAAGATTTAATAATCGCATCGATGTTATTAAAACCATAAGGAATATCAGCATCTGTAAATACTTTAAAATCTCCTTTTGCTGCATGCATTCCTTGTTTTACAGCATAACCCTTCCCTTTATTCCATGGGTATGATATTAGTTTAAATACCTTATTTTCCTTATTAATAAATTCTAGCTGTTTTTTCGAATTATCAGTACTACCATCATTTACTATAATAAGTTCAATGCTATAATTTTGCTCCTTACTCCATTTAACCAATTTATTGATACTATCTTCAATAAAAAGTTCGGAATTATAAACGGGAATGATAAGACTTAGCTTAGGATACAAATGTTATTAATTAAAGTTATCATACTTGAAAGATAAACTATTTCCTAACAGCTAACATTTTAGAATTACCATTAACACGAAGGACGTATAATCCTGAAGAAGCACTACTAAGTTTTATTCTTGTAACGCCATTATCAGCATTAAACTCTTTTTGTAAAATATTAATTTTACGACCTCTAATATCAAATACGTTTATCACATCATCGTTAGAAGTTTCAGTTATAAAGAATTGCTGATTATTAGTAGGATTTGGATAAACCTTTTGTTGTGTAATATCAAAATCTTGGATATTTAAGTTAGCCTGGAAGTAAGGTATTGCAAAATCAAAGGTATCATCCGCAACTTTTTGGCCTATAAAGCGTCCTGGAATATCATCTGCTGGTGGATGTATTCCACCCCAAATACGTGATAAACTTGTTTGGTCTGATGCATCTCTATAAGTTGCCCATTGTAAAGTAACATCGACTGAAGGTCCTTTTTCAAAAACTAAAAATTCGTCTTTTTTTGCAATAAATTCACCAATTCCACCAGGGAAAAATGGGTCACCCGTCAACTTAGTTAATATTTCTGATGCCGCTCTAGAGAACGTTGAATGTCCTGATACATAACCAGCAAAAGGTGGCGTTACAAAAGTTGGTCTCTGGTATGGATACCAATCTTCGGCTAAAATCCATCCTACACCAGCAACATCGGTAGTAGGGTCAGAGATAAAATCATGGCCACGCCAAGTATATAATTTTATTTTACCAATATTTTGCTGAAAAAAGCCTTCTAGTGGATCACCAGATTCAATCTGTTCAATATACCCTGGTATTAGTTTTATTCCAGATGGACTGTAATTTGGTGCGCTTGGGTCTGAACTTTGACCCTGTTCTGCTGCCATATAGCGTATTGCAGATATTGGCCTCACATAATCATACCATCCTTTCACGCTCCAGGCCGATATTGCAGAGTCATGCATAGCTCCGCCAAGTATAAAATAGGATTTAACATCCCATTCTAATGCATCCAAAATTGGACCTTGACCTTCAAAACGTTTTTCAAATAATGGATGGTCATTAACGTAATTTAATATCGTAAACCAATGTCCTGGAGGTGTTTCAGAATCTGGACCATCAGCCCAAAATTCTGCTAGTACTCTAGCATAATCTGCTCGCGGCACTGTATTATTTTCATAAGCAACAGAAGTTACTGGGTTAATTACATGACCAGTACCAATATCGCCTCCATCTGTAAAATCATAGAATGACGGATAACCTGAAGCATCTGCAGGGAAATTTGCAATGTCCGTATTACCAATTGCTCCTGGAGAAATATCTATCATGACGCCATCAGTAGGATCCATATGTGATTGCCATACAGAAACCATAGAAAATCCCCATTTGTATTGCTCACTTTCTGTGTCTTCTATCGTAGTGTTTATTTGTGGAGGGGTTATTGGATTATGAAAAACACGATAGTTATCACCGTTTCTATTAAATACTGTTACATCTTCTTCTTTCAAAGCAAAACCATTAACATTTCCCCATTCAGGGCTAAGAAAATCTGGCACATTGCCATCTACGACGTTTCCTCCTTGATCTATAAATGTATCTAATCCTAAAGGTTGCCATCTATTAGGATCTACCATTGGTGGATTATTCGATATTTCTAAATTATAAGCTTGATTAATAGGTTCATAATAAGCATTATCAAACTCTGTTGTTTCTCTTGAACCATCCTGTAAACCATAATCTATAATAGTCTGTGCAACAAAATTACCCAGAGCTGCGGCATCACCGGCAGTGTAAAGTAATGATGTTACGGAAGTATCGTAACCCAAACTAGTCATTAACAAATCTATACGGTCTTGGTTTGCTTGTACTCCAGGTGAATTTTGAAAACGATATAGCAACAATCTATACATTGCATAGCTTATTGCTTTTTTAATTGACTCTTCATCTGATTCTAGAGGTGTAAATTCTTCTAATGTACTTGAAAACCCATGTACCGTGTCTCCAATGAGATACGGTGTAGCTATATCACTATTATAAATCGCCCAAATATCATACATAGCGACACTTGTGTGAAACAAGTTTCGCGCATGGACAGTTGGACGCGCAAAATCTCCACGAATAGCACTTAATAATGTCTCGTTCCATAATCGAGAAATTGAAACATTTGAAGGTAAATTATTTGCAGAGAGTGTAATATTTATTGTCGAGGTCAAACTTGAACAATTACTATCCATTTCTGTGACCGAAATCATTCCTTGAGGCTCAATCTCCCATAATACAGTTATAGTATTAGTACCTTGGCCACTTAATAATTCGCCACCTTCGACATGCCAATCTGCTGAAGAACTAGCAGCTATTGCATAAGAATAAGTCTCTACACTGTAGTATGCAGCGTCTGTACTACCAACAATACTTTGAGCTGGCAGATATGTACAGTTACCATCATCTAATGTTGCCAATGGATTATAGTTACAAGAAATTGGATCAGTACAACCATAAACTTTTTGGCTAGGTAATATATTTAAATTTGTAATTGCACTACCTTCAACAGCTTCAAAAGTTGCATTAATAACAAGTGTACTGTTGCTACTATTATAAGTTTCTACCAAACCAGAAGGCCAAGTGATTTCTATTGAAGATATACTTGTTTCGTCATCAATACCAAAATGAAGCGCTTGTAAGCTCTGACCTAAAAAGCCAATACCTGAATGGTATCTAATAATGGTCTCTGAAGGTGTTGTTAATTTTACAATTGTTCCAATAGCATTTCGATTAGACGTCGTTCCTTCTAACTGTAGTTTAAAGTAATTTTTTACCGTTGTTATATCGTCGAAATTCAATAAGGTATTTTCATACAAAAATGAAGCGCCATTACTGTTTGTTACAAATAAATCAATGTCACCATCATTATCGTAGTCAAAGTCAATTGCTTCTACACTTACGGTTTGCGTATTCAAACCCAATGTTGCTGAAGCATCCTCAAAAGCATTCATACCTTCAACACTTAAGTTTTTGAAATAAAAGTTTGGTTCTGTACTTCGTACACCTTCTTCAAAACCATTAGCAATGAATAAATCTTCATCACCATCTAAATCAAAGTCAGAAAAACGAGCACCTTTTGACCATAGTGTATTGTTGAGACCAAATGTTGTTGCGTTCTCTGTAAATGTATTATCACCATCATTTGTATAAAGCGCATTACCATCAACACCAGTTACAAAAATATCTAAGAAACCGTCTCTATTATAATCACCTACTGTTATTCCTGTTTCCCCTATGGCTGTATCTAGTCCGTAAGAGCTCGCTTCATCTGCAAATGTTGAACCTGCATTATTTTCAAATAAATTATTAGTTTTTTGAAGATGATTTGGAGAAAATAAATCCATAAAATCATCCTCATCGGAGTTTAAATTTATGGGCAATGCTGTATAATTTGCAAAAGGTAAAGTGGTTTCGATACCAGATGTTGTTGTCACATTGGTAAATGTATTGTTACCATTATTTTTGTAAAGCTGATTGCTTCCACATTCATTCCAATCATTAATGTAAATATCTAAGAGACCATCATTATTATAATCAAACCAAGTTGCCCCCATATTTCGACAACTGTTTAGATCCCCAAAACCGGCTATAGATGTTAAATTTGCAAACGTTCCATTTCCTAAATTTCTAAAAAGTTGAACTTTGAAGGAGTATGTAAGAAATAAATCTGGGTTTCCGTCATTATTGTAATCGCCCCAAGATGCTCCGCTTTTTGGTCCATCTAAACCATCAAATGCAGCCCCAGTTTCTCCTGAAAGTAACAAATCTGTTAAACCAGCTATCTCTGTAACATCAGTAAAAGAACCGTCATTATTATTTCTAAATAATCGACTTAATGTTTTTGGAGAGTTTTCATCATCTGGAGCTTTTGCTACAACAAAAATGTCAAGGTCATTATCACCATCATAATCAGCTACAGCTACACCATTATTTTCTTCTAAAACTCCTAGTCCGACGACAGCTTCAACACGATTGAAAGTTTGCGCTGTAACAATATGGAATGAAAAGCCCATAATCATTAAAAACAAACTTTGATTTGAGGGTAATTTTCTTAGCATGTGCTTCTTTTTTGCTAATATAAATATTCTCTAAATAATTTGTTAATATATCTGATTTATTAACATTCATATGCAGTAAAATCAAATTTTTAACAAATAAACAGAAGATTAATTAAGAATAATTAAAACTATGGTGTAGATTTAGAAACTTGAAGTACTTTGCCGTTGTAATATTTGTTTCCGTTTAATGAAAAATCAAAAATATACTCTGCCATTTCTATTGCTGTTGTTGGAGCTAGATATCCAGGAAAAGCCTCCTCTAACATTTCGGTTTGCACAGCACCTAGAGCTAGTATATTAAACTGTGGACCTGTTTGTTTATATTCTTCGGCTAAAAGTTCAGTTAATGTAATAACAGCACCTTTACTTGAGCTATATGCTGCTAATCCAGGAAACTTAATACTACCTTGAATGCCGCCCATCGAGCTAATGGTAACTACGTGTCCATTACTCTTCATGAATGGTAATACAATTCTTGTCATTTCGGAAACTCCAAAAACATTGATTTCATAAACTTTAGCAAAATCCTTAAATGTTGTTTCTGCAAAAGGTTTGTTTAATAAGGTACCTGCATTATTTATCAAAACATCAACGTGATTCCACTCATTCTGAATAAATGTTTCTACCTTATTATAATCAGCTTCATTTTGTAAATCAAATGCAAATGAGATGATATTGTCTGATTTTAGGTTTGTAACTGGCAAATTGTTACGTGATAATGCTAGAACTTTATGACCTTGCTTAGCAAAAAGCTGAACCAATTCGTATCCAATACCTCGGCTTGTACCTGTAATAATTATATGTTTACTCTTCATTAAGAATTATCTCTTTTGTTGGTGTATTGATCATTTTCTCTATTCCAGGAATTATACTATTTATGACATTACTCAAAAATTGAAAATTCATTGCGCCAGATTCATCACCAACTTTATGGTAATGGTCAAAGTTGGTCAAATCACATGATGAAATCGTATGACTTGGCACATTAAACTCCTGAAAAAAAGCATAATTATCTGAACGTTTAAATAAATTGTATTGTTTTGAAACTTCAGAGAAGCCAATAATATTAGACCCTTGATATTCATTAAACTTTGAAGCAAAGTTTGACTTATCAAAACCAGTTAAAAATACTTCATAATCTCTTTCTTTAAAAGGCACACCAAGCATTTCAAAGTTTATCATAGTGTACAAATCAATATTTTGAGATTTAAGTCTTTTTGCAAAATGATCTGAACCGCGAAGTCCCATTTCCTCTGCTGAAAATAATGCAAAAATCACGCTTCTCTTGTTACTCTTTTTTGTAGCAAAATATTTAGCAATTGTCATCACAGCTGATGTTCCAGTGGCATTATCATTTGCACCATTTGCTATCGAATCATTTTCAACTGGCTTACCAAAACCTATATGATCGTAATGTGCACCGATAACAATAAACTCTTTCTTAAGTTTTTCATCATTACCTTCAATATAACCAACAATATTGTATCCTTTTATACTATCCTCTGCTCTAGCCTTAAATTTAAATTCATCTAAAAACATATCAAAATATGGATTTACACCATAAGATTTTAATTGTTTCTCTATGTAAGCTGCTGCTTTATCAATGCCATCTGTACCTGTATTTCGACCTTTTAATTCATCTGAAGCTAAATAATGAACTATATCAGCAACCTCTTCGGTTGTGATGGTAATACTTTCTCTTTCTTGTTTTTTTCCTTTGCAGCTAAATGCTGTTGCCAATATAAATGATAGAACAATTATTTTTTTCATTGAAATAAATTTTATGTTTAAAGATAAAAAACCTGACTCGAAATAAATTCAAATCAGGTTTTAAATATTATATAAACTTGATATTAGATCAAATTAACATCGTAACAGGATTCTCGATATATCCTTTTAGTGTTTGAAGAAACTGTGCTCCTGTCGCACCGTCTACAGTTCTGTGGTCACAAGCTAAAGTTAACTTCATTGTATTACCTGCAACAACCTCACCATTTTTGACAACTGGTTTTTCAACAATAGCACCTACAGATAATATTGCTGAATTAGGTTGGTTAATTATAGATGTAAAACTCTCAATACCAAACATTCCTAAGTTAGAAATCGTAAATGTACTGCCTTCCATTTCGTCCAAGGTTAATTTCTTATTTCTTGCGCGGACAGCATAATCTTTGACTGCTGCTCCTATTTGAGGTAAACTTTGCTCGTTAGCAAATCGCACTACTGGTACAACTAATCCGTCTGGTACAGCGACTGCAACACCAATATGGACATGATTATTCATACGCATTTTATCATCAAACCATTGAGAATTGACTTGAGGATGTTGACGCAATGCCAATGCACAGGCCTTAACAATCATATCGTTGAATGAAATTTTTGTATCAGGTATAGAGTTGTATTGTGTCCGGAATGCTATAGCGTTATCCATATCAAACTCGACATTCAAGTAATAATGTGGTGCTGTAAATTTAGATTTTGCTAAATTCTTTGCAATTGCTTTACGCATGTTGCTATTTGGAATCTCATCAAAATCTTCTTGGCCTGTTGGTACAAATTTTACAACCGGAGCTGAAGAACTTGATACAGCTGCAGGTGTAAAGTTTTCTATATCTCGTTTTACAATTCTACCATTTTCGCCAGAACCGTTAACTTGATTTAAATTAATCCCCTTTTCTTCTGCCATTTTTTTAGCTAATGGGGAGGCAAAAATACGTTCGCTTGAAACTGTATTGACTGTATTTACAGTAACAACTTCTTTTATGGTTTCTGTTTTTAGTACTTCACCTTTCTTCTCGGGTTTTGGAACAACTTCTTTTGAAAGAGCACCCATTTTAAAGTTCTTAGCCACAGCTGAAACATCAGTACCTGCTGGACCAATTATAGCTAATAAATCATCTACTTTTGCAGAATCTCCTACTTGTAAACCTACATGTAATAATGTACCTGAATTGAAAGATTCAAATTCCATTGTGGCTTTATCAGTTTCAATTTCTGCTAAAATATCACCTTCTTCTATTTCGTCACCAACATTCTTTAACCATGACGCTACTGTACCTTCTTCCATCGTGTCACTGAGTCTTGGCATAGTTATTACAATAACACCTTCTGGTAGTTCGCTTGAAGATTCATCAAAATCAGCCTCTGATATATTGGCTTCAGTAACCTCACCTTCAGATATAGCATCAGATTTTTCAATTTGAGTACTTCCGTATATTAAACCAGAAATATCCTCTCCTTCATCACCTATAATTGCCAAAAGTGTATCCACTTTAGCTGTTTCTCCCTCAGCAATTCCGATGTGTAATAAAGTGCCTTCATTAAACGATTCGAATTCCATTGTAGCTTTATCAGTTTCGATTTCAGCTAAAATATCGCCTTCTTCAACTTTATCACCTACTTTTTTAAGCCAAGATGCAACAGTACCTTCTTCCATGGTATCGCTCAATCGCGGCATATTTATTACTTCTGCCATAGCTTACTTGATTTTATGGTCAATAAATGGATAGTCTTCTTGCTCGTATACAGCATCGTACATTACATTCTTGTCTGGATATGGTGATTCTTCAGCGAATTTTTCACATTCTTTAACCAAATCCTTAACACGCTTATCGATAGCTTTAATGTCATCTTCAGTAGCGTACTTCTTCTCTAGAATAATATCTTTTACCTGCGTAATAGGGTCAATTTTCTTGTATTCATTAACCTCATCTTTTGTTCTGTAATGTTGAGCATCAGACATGGAATGTCCTCTGTAACGGTAAGTTTTTACTTCTAAAAATGTTGGTCCGCCACCATTTCTTGCTCTCGAAATAGCTTCGTCAAAAGCTTCAGCAACCTTAATAGGATTCATTCCGTCTACTGGTCCACAGGGCATTTCATAGCCTAAGCCTAATTTCCAAATATCTGTATGATTTGCTGTACGCTCTACAGAGGTTCCCATTGCATAACCGTTGTTCTCACATACAAATACTACAGGCAAATTCCACAGCATCGCTAAATTAAATGTCTCATGAAGTGAACCTTGACGTGCAGCACCATCACCAAAACAACAAATCGTCACACCATCTACATCATGGTACTTATCGCCAAATGCTATACCAGCTCCTAAAGGAATTTGTCCACCAACAATTCCGTGGCCCCCATAAAAACGATGTTCTTTTGAGAAAATATGCATCGAACCACCAAGTCCTTTTGAAGTACCCGTTGCTTTACCGTATAATTCTGCCATAACACGTTTTGGATCTACACCCATACCAATTGGTTGCACGTGATTACGGTATGCTGTTATCATCTTATCTTTGGTCAAATCCATAGCGTGCAGAGCACCTGCTAATACTGCTTCTTGGCCATTATATAAATGAAGAAAACCTCTTACTTTTTGCTGAATGTATACTGCTGCTAGTTTATCTTCAAACTTTCGCCAGAATAACATGTCTTCGTACCATTTAAGGTAAACTTCTTTAGTTACTTTTTCCATCTATCTTTTATGTGAAAATGAATCTGCCCTTTTTTGAAAAGCAGAATAACAAAAATAATATTTTCAGTCTTAACGAAGAAGCACAATTCTGTAAAAATTATAGGTTATTTCGTTAATTAAATAACGAAAACGTTACAGTACAGAACTTTCGAAAACCAGAGGCAATAAATTAGCTAAAGATTTAGATTTTACAACCTTACCTTTTACTCCCATAAAATAAATTTCTATAGGATTATCCTGTTTAATTTCATATTCTGCAATAGCTTGTCTACACGCACCACAAGGTGGAATTGGTTTTAAAGTCTGCTGGTTTTGAGAAGAGGCTGTCAGTGCCATTTTAAGCATCTTAGCTTTTGGATATGTTGCTCCTGCATAATAGATTGCAGTTCGTTCTGCACACAAACCCGAAGGATAGGAAGCGTTTTCCTGATTACTACCAGAAATTACTTTGCCATTATCAAGTAAGATAGCTGCACCAACATCAAACTTAGAATACGGTGAATAGGCATGTTTACGAGCCTCTATAGCAGAATTCATAAGTTGCTGTACATCTTCTGGAAGATTACTTATTGAATCATATACTTGTAATGTTGTTTCAATTTTTACCTCTTTCATATGAGATGTCTTTAGACAAAAAAACTATTGCTTTAAGGCAATAGTTTAATGTATTTGATTTATAATTCTCAATTTTAATATTCTGTATAAGAACCATCGCCAAAATTGAATGTTAGCGAAAAACGTAATGTATTTTCTAATGGACTTTGTACCCTTGATGCTGAAAACAGATACGATAGGTCTAAATTAATGGTGGTGTATTTGAAACCTGCACCTAGCGCGAAAAATCGTCTAGCACCTTTCTCTTCCGCTTCGTTAAAATATCCTGCTCTTAGGGCAAATGAATTATTATAAGTATACTCAGCGCCTATAGAATAAGTAAACTCTTTTATCTCTTCACTAAAACCACCTGGAGCATCACCAAATGATTGAAAAACACCTGACAAAAAGCTTACATCATTACTCTGACCTGCTGTTATTATAGTAGGCTCATCACTGTCTTGCTGTCCATCATCATCAGTATCTACAAACCCTAATTCAGGAGGTGTTGGCACTAGAAGTTTAGCAATCTCAGCCGTTACAGCTAGCTTACTATTTTGATCAAAAATAAAATCAAATCCTCCACCTAACCTTAAGTTAGTTGGTTGAAAAACATCTTGCCCACCATCATCATAGCTAAATTTTGGACCTAAATTCTGAATCGCAAATCCAGCTCTCCAACGGCCATTAAAACTATCATATGCGTTTTCTTCACTTTGATAATAACCTGTAATATCTGCTCCAAAAGAACTTCCAGGATTTGCGTTAGGATCTACTTGGCCAATACGTAAAGCTGACCTAAAATATCTTAGACCAACTGCCATTGCAAACTGGTCATTAAGTTTTAAAGAATAAGCAACATCTATAGCGTATTCATTAGGTTTTACTGGTGTTCCGGGGCTAGTTGCATCTTGTGTTAACACAATTTCGCCTAAACTAAAATACTTGACACTTGCCGATACCGCACTAAAATCACTTAACCTGTTAAAATAGGTGGCATAACTGATGGATATATCATTGACTAAACGCGTTAGATAAGGCGTAAAACTGACACCTACGCCAGATTTAGTTTCAGAGAAAGCATATTTAGCAGGATTGTATTGTTGTGAAAACCCATCAACTGATGTTGCAACACCCATATCTCCTAAGGCTGCAGACCTCGCATCAGGTGCTACAAGCATAAAAGGAATACCTGTAGTAATTACAGATGACTGGTCAGGAAAAACAACTGTGTTTTGCCCAAATGAAACATTTACTAATGTAATTGCTATTGTTAAAGTTAAGATTTTCTTCATTCTAAATGGTTATGTTTTTAACTATAAATTATAGTTTAGAGTGTTAACAAATATAATTTATTATTACAGGATTACAAGTTTTTCTATTTTTTCAATCTGTTTATTTAAACGTTGAGATTTGACTTTTAGTTTATAGATGTAGACACCTTTTCCTATTTTATCACCAAAATCATCTAATCCGTTCCATACAATATCTCTAGATAACGTACTCGATGACTTTCCTGAAGTATTGGTCTGACCATTCAATGTTTTTACTAATTTACCCGATACGGTAAATATCTGAACAGAAATATCTAGAACATCACTACTATTATGGTTAAACCAAAACTCTGTATAATCCACAAATGGATTAGGATAGTTCAATACATTATCAATAACTAATTCTTCATTATTGTTAAAGACCTCAAATTGTATTTCTGAAGTAGAAGAATTATTGTAAACATCCCAAGCTTTTAGTGTCAATGTATGTATTCCTGCTTCTAAATCTCTGAAAGCAAATGTAACAGTACCGTTTGTGAAATCGTCTAAGCTAGCTTCATAATAATCATTTAAAACAAAAGGATTAGTTTCATCACCGTCTAAAATCGCAGTAATATCATGACCAATACCACTCGCAGTATTTATGCCATTATCATCTTGTAGTTTTGCTAATAAGGTTGGAGACTCGTTTGTTATACCACCAGAAACAAAGTTCTCGTCATTCATAAATAAATTTATAACTGGACCGATATTATCTTCCTCTGCATTTTCATTAATTCCGCCTACTTGTATATCAAAACTATAACCTGTTTGGTCTTCTAAAACATTATTTCGTTTTGCATAAA
>Ga0209196_1001707_pt1 | contig 15156 bp, 15 predicted proteins | sample COGITO_mtgs_1105_5_FD_184801 | JGI IMG/M metagenome (GOLD analysis project Ga0209196, IMG submission 184801) | Pelagic marine microbial communities from North Sea - COGITO_mtgs_110509 (SPAdes) (version 2) | ecosystem: Environmental > Aquatic > Marine > Epipelagic ... | reverse complement strand
TACTCCACGAACTAGTCTGGTAATAAAATGTCATTTGGTTTTGGTTTTTAGTTAGACATTGGTTATTGCTCTTTCCCGAGCCGGTATATGTGTATTATCACTTGTTTTAAGTGAAATTTACCTATTCTTCTTCTTCCTCTTCTGCTGGTGGTGCTGGGTTTTGCCATGTAAAATATAAGTCTTCGTTTACCGGTGCTATTTGCTTTGCTATACTTGCTTCTATTACTGCTTGCATTGCTGGCACATCTAATGATCCTTCTAACCATCCAATAACTACAGCTTCAAAAGCTTCTGTATCTTCGTAAGGTACAAAAGGATCTCCTGCTGTATAAGTGTAATCTTGTGTACCCATATAGTTTTCTGAATAAGTAATTCCTCCAGATTCTTCAGTACCTAAATATATATAATGTACTCGAAAGATTACATTATCTTGACCGTCAGATTCAATGTGTGCTTGCATTTGTGGAACATTCCACGTGTAATTAATTGCCATTTTGTTTTTTGTTTAGTTATTAGTTTTCTAATTCAGTTATTCTTATTTTTAAATCTTCTATTATTTCTTGTTGCTCTTTTATTGCGTTTATTAGCACAGCTGTTAACTCTGCATAAGCCACAGACTTAAGCCCTGTGTCAGAAGCTTCTAATATAAGCTCTGGTAAAACAGCTTCAACCTCTTGTGCTATAACACCTACTTTAGTAACCTCTGTGTTAAAATCAGTTCTGTTATAGTAAACACCTCGCATTGCTTGTACTTTACTAATACAATTATCTATTTCAACTACGTTTTCCTTAACTCTACTGTCCGAGTTTTGTGTTAACGTACCATTGATAGTCATGTTAGCAGTTGAAGGATAAAAATAATACCTAGTTGAACTTCCTTGTCTCCAGTTAATTTGACCGCAATTCATGTCAAAATAGGTCTGGCTATTATTAGTGTGAAATCTAAAATGATTAGCGGTTGCAAAATTTCCTAAATAAAAATCACCAACCCCAGTAGAAGTTCTTACTACTTCGGTTCCATTTATTAAAGTATGACCACCAACATCCAATTTATAAGTACCTGCTGGTGATGTAGTGTCTGATTCTCCATATGCCAATCTCATACCACCTGCTACAGTTAACAAACCTTTTGTAGTTAATGCCATTGCTCCTTGGGCGTTTGTATGGGCACTGTCTCCCCACCAAAAACCTCGACTACTAGTGTCGCTCATTTGAGATGTAATAGCGTAATCATTGGCAAGGCCTCCAAACGTATAGCCACTTTGCATACCAAAACCATACGTACTACCAGACCAAACACTTAGTTTTGCTCTAGATTGTACGCTTGTCATTTCAATATCAGCTGATATGACTTTAGTTGTAAAAGTTTTAGTACCTGAAATGCTTTGAGTACCTGAGGTTCTTATAAATGGTAAATCAGCTAAAGTAAAAGCTCTTGTTTCACCACTTGATGATGAATCTAGGCCAATTAATACTAAATCATCAACATCTGGAGCTCCTGAACCACCTGGTGAATCAGCTATCAAACCAGCTGTTCCATAGTCTACTGCTAAACTAACTGAACCACTTGTACCACCACCAGATAAACCACTTCCTGCAGTAACACCAGTTATATCTCCTTGTGGTGCTAGGGCAAGGATAGTTGCTATTGTAGCTTTTTTAGTTGCACCACCACTTGGCGCTAACGCTAAGAAATCAGAAGTTTGTACTCCTGTGTCTACAGCTAAGTTGTCAATTTCTAAAATAACACTAATTGTTCCGCCTGATCCAGAGTTGTTAGCTACAGTTCTTATACCTTGCTGAGTGCCACCATCAAATATTAATGTACCACCGCTAGTAACAGTAGCGCTTCCAGTATCACCATCAGCATTCCAACCACTGTAATTAGAGAAAGGAAGAGTACTTAAAGCTGTTTCAAACACATTACCAGAAGAATTTGCAATAAGCACAAAATCTGCTGTGCTAATTGATCCTGAAGCGGTTGGTGCTGCTTTTATAATACTATCAGTACCTAAATAATCAACACTAACAGTAGGTGTACCTGATGTACCTCCACCTGATAAACCTGCTCCAGCAGTTACACCAGTTATATCTCCATTTCCAGTAGCTCCTGTTGTTACTGCAGTTATTCTACCGTAAGCGTCTACAGTTATATTGTCTATTTTAGTACTGTTAGATGTAGAACCATACGTTCCAGCTCCTACACCACCAGTTGCCATATTAATAGTAATTGTTTCATTACTACTTTGGTTAGTTGTAAAATCACCACCAGTTGTTAAGTTTGTACCTGCATTTATAGTTATAGTTGCATTGTTTACTGTAGGTATAGTATTGCTTGAAGCAGAAGTTATGTGCCCAGTTGCATTTACTGCAATTGTTGCCGCTGTATAAGTTGCTGCGGTAACTCCGGAGTTTGCATGAGCAATAGTTACAGAACCGCTTGATCCGCCGCCCGTTATTGGTGAGGTTGTACTTACATTTGTAATATCACCCTGAGGTACACCCGCGACAGCATTATCAACGTAAGTTTTGTTTGCTGCATCCGTACCTGATGATACTGTATCTACACCTTGAATACGTCCTGTACCTGATAAAACTATATCACCGCCTCCAACATATAAATCTCCTGCATGGGATATGTTTCCATTACTACCGTCAAGCCAAACTCTTGCGTCTCCATCAGCAGCAACATAAAAGCCCCAATTACTAGCACCTGTTAAAGTTATAAAAGAAGCGCCAGCTGATGCATATCCAACACCATACATGTTACCTAAAGTTGTTGAAGCCGGGTTATAGCTACTTCCTATAGTGTATATAGGGTTTGTATTTAAACCATTTGCACCAACGTTATTATAAGAACCTTCTAAAAAACCTACAATTGCAGATGATCTACCAATTTTTCCTGACATCACGCCACCAGCAAGTGGTAAAAATCTTCCGTCTATATCTACAGAATAAGCAGGTTGGCCGCCAGCTCCAGAAAAACTAATAATACCGTTTCCTGTATTAAATGTAGCGGTTGTAGTGTAGTAGTTAGTATTGGCATCACTTCCGTTTGCTGCGGCGGTAATGTGCCCTGATGCGTTTATTGTAATATTAGCATTCGTATAAGAACCTGCTGTTGCTCCCGAGTTATCGTGTGTTACAGATATTATTGAATTACCAGATTGATTAGCTGTAAAAGTTCCTGAACCGCCTAATACGCCTGTTCCTTGTACTGTTAATGTTCCATTGCCAACTGAAGATGAAGTTATAAATCCAGCGTCATTATTAAATATGCTTAATCCTATTTCACCTGCAGCTTTTCTACGTTCTGCCCCTGAATCTAATACTATAAACTCGTCTGTAGCAGTCATACCTGCTGTCATATCTGTAAATTCAGATAAATCTAAAGTTAATCCTGTTGCTGTTGAATCTAAACCAGCACCTAAGCTTATTTCAGTTAAATCTAATGTAACAGCAAATGCAGAGTTACCAGATTGATTAGCCGTGAATGTAGCACCACCGTCAAGACCTGTGCTTGTGGTCATTGTAAGTGTTCCGTTTCCAACTGATGGTACACTTGCGTCGACGTAAGCTTTGTTTGCAGCATCAGTTGAAGCAGACACTGTATCTACGCCTTGTATTCTACCTGTGCCAGATAGCACTATATCACCTCCAGTAATTGTTAAGTCTTTGCCAACTGTAACATCCCCATCGCCATCTATTTTTAGTGCGTCTGTAGCTGTATAAGGCGAGTATGTTTTTTTGTTTCTGAATAACCAAGTTAAACCAGTTTCAATATCATCATTAATTTCCCATACTGCCGTAATATCATTTGAGGCTGCAGATTCCGCGTAAAATCTCATAGCGTCACTACCACCTGCTTTTTGACCAAAGTAATATGTAGGTGCAGTTGAAACCCCGTTGCCGTATGTGGTTCCTACTGGATTCTGTTGTAAAGCAAGATAAAATTCTGTATTTAATACATTACCTACAGGATATCTTCCGTCTATATCTACAGTGAATCCCGCACTTCCAACACCAGTACCTGTTATAATACCTGTTCCTGTAGCAAATGTAGCTGCGTTTATGTAGCTTTCTCCTGGGACAACTGGTATAGCGTTATCTACATAATTTTTAGTTGCCGCGTCTTGTGAGCCTGTTGGATTTACTAAGTTTGTTATTCTTGCGGTTGAATTAAGATCTAATTGAGTTGCGTTCCTTATTCTTAGCTTATCATCAACAGCATCATCAATTACATCTAAATACACAGTTGTTGTACCAGAAAATTCAATAGCCTCACCTGGATCGTTTATTTGTAAAACATTAACTCCAGTTATATTATAATTAGAACCAGATATACCACCATTTGCATTTGTTAATCCATCTATACCACCATCTGCACCAATCTTCCCACTAAAACTTTTAACACCAGCAATACTTTGATTGCCTGTAGTTGTTACAAACGGCAAATTACTCATAGTTGTTTCAAACACATTACCAGAAGAATTTGCAAAAAGTAAAAAGTCTCCTATTGCAACTGCTCCCGACGCAGTTGGTGCTGCTTTTATAATGCTATCGGTACCTAAATAATCAACTGCCATATCATCAGCATTAGCTGTTAAACCAGCGCCACCTATAACATTTAGTGTAGGTATTGGACCAGTTAAGCTAGTTCCTGTCATACCAGTACCAGGTATGATTTGTGTTATGTCTCCTTGTGGAGCAGCAGCCATTAAATTAGCTACAGTTATTTTTTTGTTTTCTGCGTTAGAATTATCATAGATCATTAACTCATCAGCATTGTTAGCAGTTGAAGCTAAAGCAGTTGATCCGTTAATATCAAGTCCAATTAAAGGAATTGGACCAGCACTGTCAGTTACTTCAATACCTTTATACTCATCAGTTGTATCTGCTTGAACAGCTGTTACATCACCTGCTGATCCAGTGTAGTTTAACGTAATAGTTTCATTAGTTGTATTTACAACCGCTTGTATATCTGTGCCGCCTACTATACCTAATGTTTGACCGTTAGTTATTGTGAAAGTAGTTCCTGTACCCGAAGGCAGGTTACTCACTCCAAAACCAGTCATTGTGCCAAGAAGCGTGTTTACTTCAGTAGCTGTTATTCCTGTGTTTAAAGAAGGTACAGTACCATTAGAAAGTATTGCAGGTATTTGCACTATAGTAGAAGTGTCAATCCAGTCTATAGCTGAACCTGTAGAACTAAGTATTTGACCTGAAGTTCCAGATTGACCATTAACATCTAGTAAGGTACCTGATGCCTCTAAGCTTACTTCTGTAGATATGTTATTACCAGATATATCTAATAATCTTCTTGTTCCAGTTACTGTAGCCATATTATGTTTTTTTACCTCTTAATTTAAATCTTGTCATTTGATTGTGGATACTAGGATCCATTTCTGATGCATACTTGGTACCAAAAGTTATAGTATCTGTAGTGTTACTCATTTTATAACCATTTTTAGCAACAGTTCCGCTTCCTTGTATTTTACAAAGCAATTGAGTACCTGCTGATGTAAAATTATGCTCTGCGGTACTAGAGCCAGCATAAGTCTCCCACGTAGAACCATTGTCGTTAGATACAAAGAAACTTAAACTACAATTTGAAGGAGTGTAATAACCTTCTTGATTCCAATATACAAAATCAATATTAGCTGAATTATCTAAAGAATAAACGCCATACTGAACACTCCAGTTTTCAAACATTTCATTTCTATAAGTATCACTCCATATTCTAAAACCATGACCGTCTGCCCCATATCCAGTTTGAATCCACCAAGGCGTACCGTTAGCTGAATACATTCTAACTAAATTGTTTCCATAGTCACTTCTATATGATCTACCTCTTCCTAGCGAAGTAGTATCTTCAGTTGTATTATTATATCTATAAAGGGCAACTACAACGCTATTGTCTTCGTCTATCCAACCAGGAATCATTGCTCTACCTCTATCTCCACATGTTGGCATAAAGTTAGGGTGACCTGGCATTTTGTCTGTAGGTTCTCCGTTGGTAGCAGATTGATATTTTGTACCTGATCTCATTTCTATACTATAATTGTTACCTGCAACTGTTCCGTTTACAAACACTTGTTTTGATACTGTTGCTGTATTTCCAGACAAACAAGGTGTTATATCTACTTTTGAAAACCTACTATTTGTACCAATAAAAAAAACATTTGGTGCGTTTACAGGATCTGGAATAAACCATCCATGTTCATAACCGTCGTCCCCTTGTCCAGCGTCAGCCATATCACACCAAACTGTTTTAGGGCTTGATGTAGACGCGTCAAGAACTAATACAAAGTTTGCATTATAAAATCTACCGTACATTATTCTATCGTTAACACTATCGTAATAACACTTGCCTCTATATCCATTTCTGTCTTCAGGAGCTGATCCAGAATACATCACATTAGTGTCTGTTGTTGACAATCTTTCTTCAGCACCAGTGTTTATATTTCTACGCATTACTTTCTTGTAATGATGAGCATCATGGTCGCCGGCATAAATCCATTCACCTGCTGCTGCTAATCCACTGTAATAACCACCACCTACTCTGTTTACATAACCACCTGCTATATCTTGTGAGCCTATAAATACGTCGGGATTGCTGTGAGTTGGTCTAGGGTCTTTAACAAATGTTGTTCCTCCGTTAGTGCAGCCGCTATAATCAAAAGTAGTATATCCTTCTACATTGTAAGTCATTACAACACCTATTTGGTTTGTTTTATCAATAGCCACAGATTGTAAGTGGTTATATGTGCTACTAGTATCTCTCCATAAAAATTGACTATCATAAAACAACCTTGTCATTGTACCGTCATTATTAAGTCTACGTACTGCAAAACCGTCGCCCCAACCAACAGTGAAAAGTAAATCACCATCTATTTCATATCCGTTATTATAACCAATAACTCTATCGCCGCCATCATATTGACCACTACCGCTAGATGTAGTAACATTACTCATGCCTCTTTTAGACGCAGGTACTATAGCTACTTGACCATCATAGTCGTTTGCTATCGCGCCTACAATAGACTGTATGTCTGTTCTTTCTAAGCTAGTTGTTTTATACATTCGTTTATTTCAAATTTTAATAATTGTATTGTATTGTCGTCAAACCCTTTTCCAGGTAGCATAGCAAATTCTTCTTCTAAAGCTAATTTATATTCAGCTAAACAATTTTCCCAATATTCCCTTGTTGTTCCTGGTTCCATTTTACTATAATTACGTTGTTACTACTTCTACCCAAAACTGATGGAAATTATTACTAGTGTTTACATTTCTCATATATGACGCGTTTTGCCCACTATAAACTATTGATGCGTTATTTCTGTTTAACGCAGCTAATGTTGTTTGAGAATCCATATATATCTCAATATGATCTATGAATCTTGACACCGGTTTTTCGTATTGTATATAATATGCCGTGTTAAGGTTAACAACAGTCATAGCTGTTACTGATAATGCACTAACCGTATATGATTTGCTTGTTGTAGCGGCTGAGGAATATATACCGGTTTTTACAGCATAGACACGATAAGACATTGTGCCACCTGTTACGAAAGTAGTATCTACCACTGTCATCGTTGAAGAAAAATCTACAGGAGCTATTTGCCCTATAATACCATAATCACCGCCGTCATCAGACGACCATACTTGGTAATAATCTATGTTTGAGGTAGATGATTGATTAAATTCTATTTCAATTGTCTCGCCAACTATTGTACTTGTAACAGTAGACGGCGCAGCAGGTGCTGCTATTGGTATATTACCACCTAATACTTTTACTATATCACCACCGCTGGTTGTACCTAATATGTATGTTGGAGTACCTGTTTGATTTGTACCGCTATATCCATTAAATCTAATTTGATCACTATCTCTTCTTATTTCCATAACAGTTGTACCAGAAGTACTATTGCTATGTCTTTTAAATAAAAGATTATTAGATGAATTACCGTCTGCTACAAAAGAAAACCCGTAATTAACATTATCTCCAGAAAATAATTCAGCTAAATACAAATAAGATTCTGCATTACCACCTGTTGCTCCAATAACCATTTTAGTAACATCACCAGCTGTTGTACCGCCAGATACGTGTAGTTTTTGCTTAGGACTATCCGTTCCGATCCCGACGTTGCCGTTTGATTCAATAGTCATTCTTTCTGTTAGACTATTTGTATAAAACTTAATATCCGTAGAATTCATAAGTATTCTTGTGGTATCATAATATGTTATCTGAGTGCCAACACTAGGATCACCAATTTTCAAATCACCATACGTTCCATCTACTTCTAGTTTTCCTCCAGGACTAGTCGTCCCAATCCCGACGTTGCCACCGTTTAGATAGCTATTTGAACCTGATCTTATAAGGGTTGTTAAAGTTCCACTAGTGTTATAAAGCAGTAAGTCACCTCCATTATTGCTTCCGGAATCTCCTAATAAAACCTTATTAACACCCGCCCTTGTTATTAGCAAATTAGGATTGTCAGAGGCTTCTATGTGCAACTCTGAAGTAGGGCTAGTCGTACCGATACCGACGTTGCCGGCAAAATATCCATCACCTTGATAACTATCCCAGTTTGGCGTTTCAGTATCTGGATTAGATGAATGTATTAAAGTTCCTGTTGGTGTTCCGGCTGATGGTGATGTGAATATTTCTGAAGTACCTGGGTTTGAAATAACTTCTATTATAGATTGTGCAAAATCATCAACACAAAACCATATTTCTACTTGGCCGTTAGATAATTCGTAAACTTCTAAATATACATCATCCCCGGTTGCTACGTCTCCCTCATATTTAAACACAAAGTTTTTAGTTGTGTTTCTTCTTTGAAAAACAGCCTCTTGAACCATTTGGTTATTACTGCCATAATCATAGGCTCTATCTATTGTAAATCTCGCGTAGCCATCTGTAGTATTTGCGTTTTTGTAAATTTTAAACTTTTGAGCACCTGAGCCTGAGCTTATACCTATAAAAGCTTTTTGGCCCATATTAGTAAGCGTGGTAATCTGTGTGTTATATTTTACGCTTCCATTGACTGTCAGCTTTTGATCCGGACTCGTCGTCCCGATACCGACGTTGCCTCCTGAGGTGATACGCATTTTTTCTGTAGAACCTGTTTTTAACGTGACAACACCATCTGACTGAACAGTAAGGTTGTCACCAGAATCAACATATTGAATATAAGCCTTTTCCGAACCGTTTTGATATAAACCAAAATAAGGGCTACCAGTTGCTGCTCCGTCAACTCTTATTGAGTTTCTACCTCTTATCACATCCGCTACATCTAGCTTAACACCAGGATTAGGCGTCCCGATCCCGACGTTGCCATCTTGTTCTAAAGTAAATCTTTCAGTTCCTACTAAGCTATTGTTATGTTCAAAAAATCTAAAAGAGCCTCTACCATTTGAACTTCTATTTGCGCCAATAGTCCACCCATAGTTAACTGCTGTACTTGTTGCAAACCTAATTCCTTGAAACCCTGTAGTGTCTACAGTATCACTCGAGTCAAGTCTTAACTGGGCGGCGCTAAACTCACCTGAGGTACCCATGGCACTTTTTATATCTAAGTTACTACCTGGGGCATCTGTTCCAATACCTACCTTGCCGGCGAAATATCCATCATTTAAAAAATTCAATGCCATGTAGTGTATTGGATTAGATTAGTATATTCTAGTAATTAAAGCTTGGTATGCGCCTTGCGACACTGGGGTTGAAAAGTTAATTGTTACTTTTGATAATGTACTTGTACCTGTTCGTGTTACTTCTGCATATACCGTTCTTCCATTAGAAGTTTCTATAATTTCTACTATACAGTCCAAAGCATCAATTATACCTAAAGAAGCGTTTAAATCAACCACCCATCCTATAGTTCCACCTGGAGGAGAAGCTTGCTGAGATACATTAGGTGTAGTTGTGTTAAGTATAAACCTTTTAGATTTAGCCGCACCAATATGGTTTTCTAATTGCAATAAAGAAATTTTCTTATTAGTGCCTCCGTCATAAATAGGTAAAGTGTCTGCGTCAGCAAGAGTAGAAATTGCTGTTAATCCATTAATATCAAGACCAACTTTTACAGCTCCTGTTGTGGGAGATACTTCAATACCTAAAAGATCATTATCAGTAGACGAACTAACCGAAGTTACAGCACTTGTGTTTACCCAAGGAACGTTAACTATTAATTGATCACTTGCGTTTTTAGTAACTCCATATGTTCTACCAGCGGTAGTTGATTGAGAGTTAGCAGCAGGTGTTGATCCTAGAGCATATCTAAGTCTACCTAAACCTAAAGTAGCAGTATTCATTGCTGAGTAAGTAACGTAAGCTGGAACTTCAAATGAACCGTCGCCTCGTAAAAATTTACTACTAGTACCTCCTGATGGAACAATACCTAAATTTGAACCTCCGGAGTATATATCAGAAGATACCCAACCGTTTCCTGTAACGTTAAAATGCGCTGAGTTAAAACCAGCTACACCTTTTACAGTCGCACCATCAGTAGCACCTTGTCCAGCTATACTTTGTCCTGATTGAACAATAGTATAATCTGAAGCACTTGGTGTTGAACTTGCTGCGATTGCATTATTTGCAAATATTAAATCCCCAACTTCTACCACAGTTCCTAAGAATGAAGTGTTGTTTGAATCTGTCACAGCATAGTAATCACCTTGATCTAAAGCTACGTTACTTCCTCCAAATAAAGCTGGACTATTTGTTATTGCATTATATCCTCCTTGGAATATTCCAACGCCTGCTGCTATTGCTTGTACTTGTGCTAAGTTAACACCATCTGTTCCAGCGGTACCAGTTTTTACATCTAATAGCTTATTGTTTCCAAGATCAACATCTGCTTCAGCATCACCAAATTGGTTTAGATGTAAATTTGCTATTGTTATTTTTTCATTAGCACCTGACGAATTTACTCCAACTAAGAACTCGCTTGATGCCATCGTGGTAACTGTAGTTATTTCATTTAAATCAAGACTAACCGTCATTTGATTAGGATTACCAGTTGCAACACTAGTGTCTATTCCAGCTTTACTACCTGAAGCTCCTGATATATCTAATATTTCAGCTGAGTTAATACTTGCTTGACCACTGTCACCTTGTATAACCCATCCAGAATAGTTATCTAATGGTAGACTACTAATACTAATCTTTTTTACAGTATTATTATCACTTATATCATTGAACAATATTTGATCACTAGTAGCTGGTGTACCTACAGCTCTTAAAGCTATAAAGTTATCAGAACCTACGTAGTCAACGCTTATTGTTGGTGTAGTTGCGGCTCCAGTCTCAATAAGACCATCTCCAGCCGTTATGTTAGTTAGCGGAGCAGTACCAGAAGAAGCAGCTGTTAAACGACCTTGTGCATCTACTGTTAACGATGCATTTGTATAAGAACCTGCGGTTACAGCAGTATTAGCAATATCTATAGTTAGTGTGTCTGGATTTAGCGCAACTGTAGTATTTATACCTGTTCCACCTGTAAAAGTAGCAGTATCGCCACTTAATATAGTTTGTGGCGTTCCCGTGTCACCATCCAAAGTCCAAGACACATAGTTGTCAGATGTTGGTAGTGTTATTGTTTTAAGGTTTAACGCCGAAACGTGACCTGTTGAGTTTGTGGTAACACTATCAACAGTTGTAAAAGTACCAGCTGAACCTGGAGAACTTGCGCTAGTGGTATCTGTTCTACTTGTTAAATCGTGGTTAATAGTAGGTATAGGTCCAGCTGGAGTATCTATATTTATATATGTACCTTGTGTTAAAGCTGTTATATCACCTGATATTGAAACCCAAGCTCCACCTTCACCTACTTTAACTACATTATCCGTAGTATTATAATATAGCTGACCGTCAACTGGAGTTCCAGCAGCCGTGTCGTTAACTTCGTTTACAAGCCTAGCTTTATCTATCTCGTTTTGGTTAAAATCAACCTTGTTTAAAAAATTTATTGCCATGTTTTTTTAGTTTAAATATGCTTTGCCAGTAAATCCAGCAGAAAAGTTTAGTTGTACGTTATTGTTGTTTATATAAGTTACTTCACCGTTTATTATAATGTTGTTGTTATTTATTACAGAGACAGAAGGAAATTTTCCTAAGTTATGTTGTATGTTCCAAGTTGTAGCAGGTACTCCTTGTGTAAATTCAAATGTTTTATCAGGTGAAGATAAAGTAAAAACAGCAAAGTCATAAAACTTATCTACGTCAAAATTACCATTACCTGTTAACGATGTTAATGTAAGAGTATAAACATCTGCTGTTTTCTGAACATAAGAATCTATAGTAAAATGACCAAAGTTATTAATATTATTTTGCTCACTTATAAGTATGTTGTTACCTACTAAATAAGTTATAAAAGCTACCGTATTAGCACCGCTTACATCTGTTATAGACAAATCCATTGTTGTTGCTGCAGATATTAAGCTACCATCCGCAGGTCCTACAAAATCTCCAGCAGTAGGAGCAGCAAGATCTACTAACTTAAATATCATTTGGGCAGATATAGATATCTTACCCTTTATGTTTAGGTATTTAGCAACAGCTGCAGCTGTAAACTGCTTTGTTTGTCTGTTACTAGCTTCAGTACCTATCCAGGCATCATTGTCAGTAACGTTTGCATCAAATACATACGAACTTATTCTTGCCATTGTTTATGAGTATATTCTAATTTCTACATATCCTTCAGTAAGGGAGTTTTCTGCAGCCGCTGTGTTGGAAACTACAACATCTAATCTACATGTATTAGTACTTGTTCTTACTATAGATGTAAGTTGAGGTACTTTAGCTGATGACATTGCCCAAAACTTACTTGCTGCAAAAGGTGTTCCTGCTACAGTAGCAACAAACTGTCCTGTACCTGTTCTTGTCCATGTGAATGTTAAACCTGTAGTGTTTTGTAAAACAGTTGCGGTCGGTGCTGCTCCAGCCCCAGCAGTAAGTTGTGCTGTATACACTGTATAGCCCAAACTATATGAGTTAGCAAAGCTAGCAACTGATTGTACTGTAAAATTTCTTGTTAAGTTTTCTTGTTTCCCTGTTGAATCGGTATATAACTCTGTACCTGCTAAAAGATCTGATGCAGCTGGAGTACCGATAGGATATGTGGATATATTTGCCATAGTAATTAGTTAGTTTCTTATACTATATATACTTACAGGTATAAGCAAAACTTTACATTTAGTGACACAAGGGTACTACTATAGTATTATAACTACCTATTGTCACTAAAATTAAAAAAGTATTACAAATAGAGGGCAGTAGCACTCCCCCTCCACTTTTTTTCTTCTTTTTTTCCAGTAAAACACCTTTTTTTTACCCAGCCTACCCAACTTTTCACATTTTTGTTTAATTAGTTTACAAAAACTTCGATACTTAATACGACTTCACATAGATAATATAAATGTAACTAATAAAAACTATTGCATGATTAACAAACTATTAAACTTTCACTCGAAACTATTACAATTACTATTCATTATCACATTACCACATGTAATATACCATATTATTATGTCATAATGTCATGACAAAGAGTCACTGACCAATACTTTCATCACATTTACATTCACTAAACAATAATACACTTGTATAAACTTCGAAACATAATACATAACTAACTAGATAATAACTATATAAATAATAACTTAAACAATAATAACTATGTCAACTTTAAATTCTAAAAGATTTGTAATCAGAAAATCACTAATTGGTAAAAATCAACTAATCTCATTCACTAACAAAAAAGGTATCACTATTGAATACAATCATGATATTGCTTATGAAATAATGAAAGATAAATTAAACTCAATGAATTGTTTCACTAAGTATAAATCTTACACTTCATCTAATAATATTCCAGTAATACTAAGAGATAAAGAATTAGTGTAGTGACAAACTGTCATGACAATCTGACATAATGGTTAATGTGAGTTCGATTCTCACTATGTCAACTAATATAATAACTATGATAACAAAAATACAAAAAGCATTCTTTATTCAATGTCTAGTAGATGATGACAATGACTTATATGAATTAACAATCAATGGCAAAACATTCACACTAGATAATGTATATGATTCTCCTTATGGTGATTTGTTTGATGAGCTAAATATAACAATAGATAAAATACAATAATATGATAATAACTCAAACAATTAATAATACTGTAGTCGACATGACTCACATAATAAATCTTCAAAGTGAAGGAATACTAACAAGACAAGATGTCTTAGGTATAATAGAAACTAATAAACAATGTATAATATGAAAAAAGATTTATATAGATTTGCAAAAGCAAGACAAAGAGATCCACTCTTTAAAATAAGTAAACAACAAATAGAAGCAATGGAAAGAGAGTATTGGTTAAAATATAATAATTCGAAACTTAATACAATGTTAAACAGATAATAATAATATATGAAAATAATCAAACATAAATCACAAGAATTATATACTTGCAGTATTGATAACATATCATTTACTAGTCCAGATTACAACAGTGTAATGCAGTGGCGAGATGACAATGTACCAAATGCAGAGTATTACAAAGAAATCAAAGTATTACATGACAAAGCAATGCAAAGCATGTATAATAATAACCCAACTAATTACACAGGAGACTAATGGCAAAAATGAAACAACTCGATGAAATGGCAGACAAGCTAGTTCCTCAAATACTACACAAAATATATAATACAATCAATACTGAATTAGCATACAGCGATCTTGATTTTGAAGGTGATGAGCTGCATGATGCTCATGACTATGTAATGACACTCGTAATAAATAAATTAATAACAAATAAATTTTAAATATGGATAAAAGAAAAACAATTGCACTAGCGTGCTTAGTATTTATCGGTGGTTACTTCGCAGGTAACACAAATGGTAAAGAACAAAAAAGAACTGAAATCTTAAATAAACTAAGTGATCATGACATGGATTGGTATCAATGGCAAGATGTAGAAAGAATAGTAAACAATGAATCTATAAATGGTTACTAATTTAACTATCGCGCTAGCGATATCCTTAACAGGACAGGTTGAAACTAAACTATGCAATTTAAAGTGCACAGGTCATACTAAAGATGTAGTAATAGATAATTCTTTAGATATAACACAAAATCCTAAATATAT
>Ga0209196_1001702_pt1 | contig 15170 bp, 9 predicted proteins | sample COGITO_mtgs_1105_5_FD_184801 | JGI IMG/M metagenome (GOLD analysis project Ga0209196, IMG submission 184801) | Pelagic marine microbial communities from North Sea - COGITO_mtgs_110509 (SPAdes) (version 2) | ecosystem: Environmental > Aquatic > Marine > Epipelagic ... | reverse complement strand
TCGGTATTGTCCGCAATACCCCTAAACTCGTGCAACTTCAGTCCGCTCGGAGGCGGACACTCACTATAACTCACCAAGTGACCAGTAATCACAAAAAAGCCCGGCACCCACATCGTGAAGGCCGGACTTTGTGATTAAAATGTGTCTGCCTTACTTGAGCAGACAGTTACCTGTCATCGACTCAGGTTGTTCGAGGCCCATCAATTCAAGGATCGTTGGAGCGATGTCGCCCAGTGCACCGCCCTCGGCAATCGCACGTCCCTTGCAGGCTCCACCGTAAACAACGATCTCGACTGGGTTGAGTGTGTGCGCGGTGTGCGGGCCGTTGTTCTCTGGATTCCAAAGTTGATCGGAGTTGCCATGATCTGCAGTAATCACTGCATGACCGTTAACGGTGTCCACCGCGTCGAGCAGATCTTGCACGCAGCCGTCCACGATTTCGCACGCCTGGATACAGGCTTCGATCACACCCGTGTGACCGACCATGTCAGGATTTGCGAAATTCACTACAACTAGGCCGTACTTGCCAGACTTGATCGCTTCGACAGCCGCGTCACGGATGCCATAGGCTGACATTTCCGGCTTCTCATCATAAGTCGCGCAATCCTTGCGGCTGGGGATGAGTGCACGGTCTTCGCCGGGGAACGGCTCTTCGCGGTAATCGTTGAAGAAGAACGTAACATGTGGAAATTTCTCCGTCTCAGCGCAGCGGAACTGTGGGATGCCTTTATCGGAAATGTAGCTCGCAAGGATATCCTTCATCTTCTCAGGTTTAAAGAAGATGATGTTATCGCAGAGGCCCTTTTGATATTCGCTCAATGTCGAAAAGTGAATGTCGAGCTTCTCGCCGCGATCGAAACTATCAAAATCGTCTTGGATAAAAGCTCGGGTCAATTCACGCGGACGGTCGCCACGGAAGTTGCAGAAGATAACCGAGTCGCCCTGCGCAATCGTCGCAACGGGCTTACCATCTTTGTCGAGCACTGCGGTTGGCGGGCAAAATTCGTCGCCCTTAGTGCCTTCAGTCTCAGGGTTATCGTATTGATACTGTATGCCAGCTTCGGCAGAAGCGGCAGTGGTTTCGATATTGCGGCCAGTGAGGCAGTCGTAAGCGCGCTGAACTCGATCCCAGCGGTTATCGCGATCCATCGCCCAGTAGCGACCAGACAGGGATGCAATCTTGCCGAGACCGATCTTCGCCATTTCGGCTTCGGCTTCTTTGATGAATTGCCTGCCACTAAATGGCCCAGTGTCGCGACCATCCGTGAAGGCATGCAAGTAGAGCTCTTGAATGCCCTCGTCTTTGGCAATTCGGATCAAACCGTAGATATGCTCCAGCATCGCGTGCACGCCTGCGTCAGACACGAGGCCCATGAGGTGCAGTGCAGTGCCCTGAGCCTTAACATTGGCAAGCGATGCCTTAAATGTAACGCTATCCTTCACCGAACCCGTTTCGATCCCCTTGTTGATACGGACGAGCTCTTGATCTACTACACGACCAGCACCGATGTTTTGGTGTCCTACTTCGGAGTTGCCCATGATACCAGCGGGCAAGCCAACATCAAGCCCACATGCCATAATCTCTGTGCGAGGCCACTCGGCTGTAAGGCGGTCCGCGCAAGGCGTCTTGGCAAGCTTCACCGCATTATAAGAGTCTTGCTCCGAGTTATGATTCTCCCCCCACCCGTCACGGATGATAAGGACTACTGGTTGATAGGAATTAGGCATAAAATGTGTATTAGTGTGTGAAAACTCTAGAATTTGTTATGAAAAATAGCCGAATTGAGACAGGCCAGAGATCGACAGAATCGCAAGGTATAGAAAAAGTAAGAGCGCACCCTCACATCGACTGACGATATGTCCGCTCTTAAATATCCATAGAAGCAGTACTGAAAATAGCACGAGTGCGGGGAACTCGATCAGTAGCAATTCATCGTGCACTTCCATACCGGCAAAAACCGACGCGCCGCCACCGATCAGCAGCATATTAAACAAGTTGGAACCCACGATATTACCCGCACAGAGATCACCATGACCAGCTCGCACCGCCGCGATCGAAGCGGCCAACTCTGGCAAACTCGTACCAATCGCTACGATCGAGAGTCCGATAAACAAATCACTGATGCCCATCCGAGTCGCAATCTCGACACTACACCCAACTAAAAAACCCGCTCCCAAGGCCAACGCTCCAGCGCCAAGTACAACAATCAACAAAGCCTTGCCTGTCGATTTATGCTGAACCTGCTCAGCATTTTTTGCAAAATCATCTGCAACTGCTTGAGAATCCTGCTGTTTGGCACCACGCACGATATAGACTAGATAGGCCACTGTCAGACTAAGCAAAACCATGCCCTCAACGCGCTGAAACCCACCGCCAAGCGCAAACGCGGCAAATAACAGCGTGACCAAAATCAGAATCGGCACCTCGCGTTGGATCAGGCGTAGGTTGATCTTCAGAGGTGATATAATCGCCGCGACTCCCAAAATGAGGCCGATATTGGCGATATTACTACCGAGGATATTGCCCAACGCGATACCAGGATTGTCCTCCGCGGCCATCAGCGAAGTCGCCATTTCCGGCATCGATGTCGCAATCGACACCACAGTCAGGCCAATTACCACTGGATTGATCTTTAAGTTAGTCGAAATCGCCACGGCACCATGGGTCAACCAATCGCCGCCGAAAGCCAGCGCGACAAATCCCACTAGCATCACAGCGAAGAGCGCTAACAGTGGAAAATCGGGATACGGAAGACTAATAAATGCGAGTGTCATTGGATTTTAAAAGAAAGGCACAGCAGGTGCCTGATCGAGCGCAACCTAACAAGCGCGAAAGCTAAACATCTGCGAGAAAATTCTGTGTGCTTGACTTGAGAAGTCAAAAAAACACATTCGCCGTTTTTACATGGCCCTCGGTATCTAAATCATGGCTCTAGACCTCAAAAATACGCTCAACCTCCCAGAAACCGCCTTTCCAATGCGCGGCAACCTCGTGGAACGCGAACCCGCTCGTATTGAGCACTGGGAGAAACTTGACCTTTACGGCAAAATTCAAGCGAAGAATACCGTGGGTCCGAGCTTCATTTTGCACGACGGACCACCGTTTACCAACGGCGACCTGCACCTCGGCCATGCCCTCAATAAGACGTTGAAGGACACCATCTTACGCTTCAAGTGGATGCAGGGTTACAACGCTCCTTATATACCAGGTTGGGACAGTCATGGCTTACCAATCGAGCACAAAGTCTCCCGTGAACTGCAAGAGACCGGGCGCACCGACTACACCGCGCTCGAAGTGCGTGAAGCCTGCGCAAAATTCGCCGATAAATACCGTCTGAGCCAGCGCGAGCAGTTCAAACGCCTCGGAGTTTTAGCCGATTGGGACAACGAATATTGGACGATCCACCCAGATTACGAAGCGACTGAACTCGAAACTTTCGCCAGCTTCGTCGAAAAAGACATCGTTTACCGCAGCAAAAAGCCAGTTTACTGGTCAATTCCTTGCGCGACCGCTCTAGCAGAAGCCGAGATCGAATACCGCGACCACAAAAGCGTTTCGATCTATGTAAAGCTCGGCCTCTCCGCTGAGGCACTCAAGGCACTCGCGCTCGAAGAGCCTGCTTCGGTGCTGATCTGGACCACCACCGCATGGACCTTGCCCGCTAACATGGCAGTCTCGGTGAATCCAAAGATCGAATACAGCGCGATCAAGACCAGCAACCAAGGCACGATCATCGTCGCCACTGCTCTACGCGACGCGGTCATCGAAGCCTGCGGCCTTGAAGATGCTGAAACGATCAATACTTTCCTCGGCACCGCGATGGAGAAGCTCGAAGCGCGTCACCCATTCATTGACCGCCCGAGCCCTATCCTACTCGCCGACTACGTCACTACCGAAAGTGGCACAGGCTGCGTGCACACTGCACCAGGTCACGGTCAAGACGACTATATTACCGGTATCAACAACGGCATCGAAGTGTATTGCCCACTCGATGACAATGGTTGCTACGTCGACGATGGCCAAGTGCCTGCCGAATTGGTCGGTCTCTCCGTGCTCGAAGATGGTAAGATCAGCGATGCCAACCGTGGCGTACTGAAAATTATCGGCCAAAACGGCTCATTAATCGCCAAAAAGACCATCACCCACAGTTACCCGCATTGTTGGCGCTCCAAAACTCCCGTGATTTTTCGCGCCATGGATCAATGGTTCATCGCGCTCGACAAAGGCGGCGACCGCCAATGCGCACTCGACGCACTCAAGGATGTGAACTTTATCCCAGCTTGGGGTGAGAAACGCATCCGGGCTGCTGTTGAAAACCGCCCAGACTGGTGCATCAGCCGTCAGCGTACATGGGGCGTGCCTATTCCAGCGTTTTACAATCAAGACGGCGAAGCATTCATCGACGCCGGCGTCATCCGCGCCATCGCTAAGAAAGTCGCCGTCGGTGGCACTAATATTTGGTTTGAGCAAACGACCGTCGAACTACTCGAGGGCATCACCTTGCCAGGCACTTGGCCAACTGCGGATCAGCTCAAATCTGGCACAGATACACTAGATGTGTGGATCGATTCAGGCACTAGCCACCGCGCCGTACTACAGAAGCGCGCCAACTTAAGCTGGCCTGCAGACCTCTACCTCGAAGGCAGTGATCAACATCGAGGCTGGTTCCAAAGCTCACTCTGGACTTCCGTTATCGCCGACAAAGCAGCGCCCTATAAAAACCTGCTCACCCACGGTTTCGTCGTAAAAGAAGATGGCACCAAACTCTCCAAGAGCGACGGAGCGGCCCGCCCACTTCCTGAATGGATCCAAAGTTACGGTGCAGATGTCGTACGCCTATGGATCTGCTCGCAGGATTACCGTGGCGATGTGCCGGTATCCGATAAGATCGTGCGTAATGTTTCAAACAATTATCGTAACATGCGTAATACGCTGCGCTTCCAGATCAGTAACCTATTTGATTTCGACGCAGCCATCAATGCGGTGCCACTCGCCGAGCTCAATGCTATTGACCAGTGGGCGCTCGACGAACTCGCACAACTCGTGCGTAAGGTTACCGAAGCCTATGAAGCCTACGAATTCCACCGCGCATTTAAGGATATCATTGATCCATTCTGCGCGAATGTACTTTCGGCCACTTACCATGACATCCTCAAAGATCGTCTCTATACCTGTGCGCCTAATGATCCACTGCGCCGCTCTTCACAGACTGCGATCAGTATCATATTTAACGTGTTCACACGCTTAGTCGCGCCATTGATCCCACACACCGCCGACGAGGCATGGAGCTATGCTCAGAACGATAGCGATTTCACCGACAAACCGATCGCACTCAGCGACTGGCCGTATGTGGATAGCGCATGGGATCAGCCCGAAGTCGCCAGCGACATTCGCGCCCTACGCACTTTCCTTTCCGAAAAGCTCAACGATGGCTTAGAAGAACTGCGCCAAAAGAAGGCAATCGGACAAAGCCTCGACGCGAAAGCAACGATTACTGGTTCGTTGAGTGATCCAGAATTCGCTCGTCTCAAACAATATGAATCCGATCTACCAGAACTCTTCATTCTTTCTCAGGTCACTGTCGTCGAAGATGCCACTGTAACCGAGCTTACAGTCGAAGTCGCGCATGCTGATGGCGTACGCTGCCCACGCAGTTGGCGCTGGGTGCCTGCGCTGGTCCAGACTGACACTTGGGGCGCCGTCTCCCCTCGTTGCGCTAAAGCACTTAAACAAATTTCAGACTCTACTAAATAACACCCCACTCTATCCTATCAATGACTACCAAGAAGACCAAGGCATCCGCCGCAAAAAAAGCTGTCGCTAAAAAACCTGCTACTAAGGCTAAGGCGAACAAGACTGTCGCTAAAAAACCTGCTACTAAGGCTAAGGCGAACAAGACTGTCGCTAAAAAACCTGCTACTAAGGCTAAGGCAAAAAAGACTGTCGCTAAAAAACCTGCTACTAAGGCTAAGGCAAAAAAGACTGTCGCTAAAAAACCTGCAACTAAGGCTAAGGCAAAAAAGACTGTGACTAAAAAACCTGTGACTAAGGCTAAGACAAAAAAGACTGTGACTAAAAAATCTGCAACTAAGGATAGGGCTAAGGCTAAAAAAGCTGTCGCTAAAAAACCTGTAACTAAGGCGAAAAAGACTGTCGCTAAAAAACCTGCAACTAAGGCTAAAAACACTGTCGCTAAAAAACCTGCAACTAAGGCTAAGGCTAAAAACACTGTCGCTAAAAAACCTGCAACTAAGGCTAAGGCAAAAAAAACTGTCGCTAAAAAACCTGCAACTAAGCCTGTTGCGAAGAAAGCTCCGGTTAAAAAAGCAGCAACGAATCAAGCCACTAACCCTATTCCTTTAGCCAAGAATCCGTCGGTCGCACGCGAAGGCGAAGCTGCTAGTAACAAGGCCACACCGATCGCTTTTTCTTTTGATGACGTCGAGGCTCTCGTTGCAACTCGTAAAAAAGAAATTAAGTCGATACCCGATGAAGCCTCGGTAAAAAAGAAACTCGTACCGGTTAAAAAGAAGGCAGTCGTCGAAGATAAGCCTGTTAAAAAACGCGTACTCGGCGCTGCCTCACTCGCAGACATTTTAGGCTTCAACCCAGCAGAGAAGAAAAAAGTCACTTCACTCGAAGATGAATCGATCCCTAAAAAGTGGAAGAAATATTACAAGCTTTTGCTCAATCTGCGTCAACATGTCAGCGATGAACTCGACCTCCATACCTCCGACACGCTGCAACACGCATCGCGCGATGAAGGAGACCGTAAACTCGAGTCCGATGCTGGCACCGATGCTTTTGACCGCGACTTTGCACTTAGCCTCGTATCAAGTGAGCAAGAAGCCCTCAACGAAGTCGAAGAAGCGATTCTTCGCATTAAACAAGGTACTTATGGCGTCTGCGAAGTCACAGGTAAAACGATCAGTAAAGATCGCCTCGCAGCCGTGCCCTTCGCTCGCTACTCAATCGAAGGCCAAGCTGAATTCGAAAAAAACCAACGCCGTAAGATCGAACGCATTGCAGGTGGACTTTTCGCTGACAGTGCCGATGCACCAAAGATCACGTCGGACGATGACGATTAATCGGACGGCACACGTGCCCCTGATACTAACTTCAATATAGTTTGATGCGGTCCTGGCGTAAAGCCAGTCACTACCAAAGCGACTTATCCTGGCGTAAAGCCAGTCACTACAGGTTTTTGTAGCGAGCGGGTTTATCCCGCGATATCCTGCACCACAAAAAAAGCCCCATTCCACATTGAACTCAAACATTCCAGACACTTCTTATAAGCGGCTTCTTATCACTGCGCTGATCGTGTTTGCGGCCGATCAGCTCAGCAAGATCTGGATTTTCAACACTATGGCGCTGGATAGTTATTTTTATCCACACGATGCCGATGTCATCGAAGTGATCAAAAACTTCTTTTACATCGTACATATTGGCAACGAAGGGGCGGCATGGGGAATGTTCTCAGGCCACGGCGAGATTCTCGCCCTATTCGCATTGATCGCACTCTCTGCGATCTACAAATTTCGCCACACACTCGAACTCCACCGCATACCAATGCAATACGCATTCGGCCTATTGATCGGCGGAGTAATCGGCAATCTGATCGACCGCCTAGTGCATGGCCATGTGATCGACTTTCTCGATTTCCATTTCGCATTCACCATTCCCTGGGTGCTGCCGACAGGCCGCTACCCCGCGTTTAACGTCGCAGACTGTGGCATCGTGATCGGCGTCTTCACCTACATCACCTTGAGCTTCTTTCAGGCCGAAGCCTCTGAAGATGAAGGTAAATGACGATTAACAATAAGTAGGCATCCACAATAAGACCCAATTCGAACTGACGTTCTCAGTATTTAATTTATCATCTGATCACCGAGGAATCAGTGCTCAGAGCAACCAATGCCTGTTCGAGTTCATTCGGGACATTATTGTTCGATTTCTTGCAGGCAACGACAACGGCACCAGCGATCGGGCTCATCAAAATATTCTGTATCTGAATATCCGGCTCTTCAATTTTAAGGGCGGCGCTTAGCTGGTCACGGAAGAGCTTAGACTGCTCGAGCAGTCCGCCCACTAGGATCAGCGGCGCGGGGCGGAGCTTCACTTTAACGTAAGTCGTGGAGATGGCCGCGACCAATTTGCGGACTGCATGATTCAGGATGTCGACTGCGTCACTGACTCTTTCCTGAGACAACTGTATCACCATCGGCGCAAGTGCAGCGATATGTGAATTGTTAATCTCGCCGGTCTTTAATTTACACAGTAGGTGCTCAGTCGTATTGCAGCTTAGCAGCTTTAAGACATTGCTTTGCCATGGCCCCGAGGGTCGACGTCCATCGGACTCTTGAAAAGTCATTTGCACGGCTTTTCGGCCAATCCAATAACCGCTGCCCAAATCGTCGAAGGCAGCCCCCCAACCTCCAGTTCGATGAATGATACCATCGGCATCGCGTCCCAAGCAAATCGAACCGGTACCAGCAACTAGCATTAGCCCTGGGCAATCACCAAGCGCCCCAATCAATGCGATGTGCGCATCGGAAGTCAGTATCGGGGGCTCAGAAGGCACTGGAATTAAGCTGCCTAAGATGTCGCGAATATCGTTTTTGTTATGAGCAGAAGCAGCACCCGCTAGACCAAAGCACGAAGCGACACACTCAATCTCATCGGGTAAGTTTATAAATGTCTGATCCAATAATTGCTGAAGAGTCCCCCGGAGCGCCTGACTACTTACTTGTTGAACATTTGACGGACCAGTCACAGCACGGCCGAGAATATGGCCGGACTCCGAAATAAGAAGACTGCGCGTGTGTGTGCCACCACCATCAATACCTAAATATGCTCTCATGATTTCGATTATACATCGATTCCCTCGGAACACTCAAGGCAGGTAATTTAAAAACCATTCAACGAGCCGACAGCAGCATATCAAATTTGACCGAAAGATAATTTCCGCAGACGCATTCATCCAAGAATTTACTACCCTAGGCACTGCATTCACTGCAGTTACCCTTTCAGATGCACGACTCATGCAGATCGCTTCGCTCCCACCCTACTTCATTGACCGAGTGTCACGCGTACGCGAAGAGGAGGTGTGGATTCAATTTAGTCCAACGCCTGACAAACTCTGCAGCTCACATCAAGCCACCCGCTAAGCCTACACGGTATCTGCGCCGCTGATGGAGTCTGAATACTACGAACTGCTATCAGTGGCCTGCTTTAGCAACTACTGGCATCATCGACGTGAGCGCAGGCTACTTTGCAAAAATTGTACTACTGTCACGAACCCAGCGAGCACTTCAGTAGCCACGTAAGTCGAGGCCGTCGCTCTGAACCATTAGTACGCGCTGGCCCATCTTTTTTTGAATGACATTAAAGTGATGCACTTCACCTGGAGTAATCAGCGAAATCGCCGCACCTGAGGCGCCAGCACGGCCGGTTCGACCGATACGGTGAATGTAGTCTTTTGGCGAACGAGGAAGTTCGTAGTTGATCACGTGCGACAGGCAATCGATATCAATCCCGCGCGCCAATAAGTCGGTAGACACCAACACCGCAACTCGCCCATCCTTAAACTTTTTCAGGGCATCGCGTCGCACGTTCTGCCCCATCTTAGAATGAATCGCACAGGCATTAATTTTATTTTTAAGCAATTTAGCAGCCACATTATCCGCCTTCTTGTGTGACGACACAAAGACCAGCACCTGCTGCAACTGCTCATGCTTGATCAGATAGCGCAGCAATACACCCTTGCGTTCTTCAGTCACAAAATAGCCCTCTTGGTGAATTTGCTCGAGCGACTCTCCCACTTCATCAATCTGCAACACTACAGGATCATTTAGGATCAGTCGCTGCATCGCAGATACATCCTCACTGAGCGTGGCCGAGAACAGTAAGTTCTGACGTTTGACGGGCAGCAACCGCAGCAGCTGATCCACCTCATCCTGAAAGCCAAGGCTCAATATCTTATCCGCTTCATCCAATACCAACGTCTGCACACTAGTAAGCCGCACAGCATTTTTATCGAGCAAATCGAGCAGTCGACCCGGCGTCGCCACCAAGACATCCACGCGCCGCAAGGCCTGCATCTGCGTGTTGATCGAAACACCGCCATACACCGCGACGCAACTCACGCCGGCAGTCAGGCTCGGCAAGAATTCACGAAAGACCTGCGTCACTTGATCCGCCAACTCACGCGTCGGCACTAGAACCAACACTGTAGGGTCTCGATGTTGTGAGATTTGTGCCTCTTCCAGTTGCTGTAAGATTGGCAAAACAAAGGCCGCCGTTTTTCCCGAGCCGGTCTTCGCAATCCCTAGAACATCGTGATCTTTAAGGATCGCTGGAATCGCCGCAGACTGAATCGGCGTCGGCTGGGCATAGTCAAAGTGCGCCAGTGACTTAGAGAAGAATGGCGCAAGTCCGAATTGAGAAAATGGCATAAGCAAAATAATAATATGAAAGCGCTTGAAATAAATCATAGCAGCGGACTTCAAAGTTTATAGCAGAACTCAGAGATCAATCGATGTCGAAGTGTTTTCCACCCCGAATCGAAATCGGTTTCAGGTTAAGGAATGGCGCAGTCGTTCGCTACCACCATTCAAGTACAGTCAGCACTGCTGAGCAGAGTAGACCTCAGACAGGCCTATTGTAGCGACGTATCTGCGACACACCATCGAGCAAGTCGCAAACCGGCTCACTACTAGGAAACGCTTCAAAGCGCTCTGTTTGATGAAATTCCACGAGCAAACGCCGCGCATCTTCGGAATGCGCAGTGCGCACCAGTTTATAACTCAAAAAACCCTCGACCAAGGGAATTGGCCGCAGGTCTTTCGGTAAGACTCGATTAAAGTCCTATTGCTATTGATTATTTGATCCGACTTCGTTTTTCTCGCGATACCTTACAATCTTTAAGTCAGTAACTATATCGTAAATTTTAAGTGAATACATATCTCATCCTATCGTCGCTACTGACCTGCTTAACGGCCATCTTTTACGCAACTGCTATTACTGCGGCAAAAACCAAAGATTCTTACAGTAAGCAATATGTGAATTTCTTGATATCAATAGCGATATGGTCGATGGGTTATTTCTTATGGCGCGTCTCGAGTAGTGAAATTCAAGCGGATTATTTTTGTCGATTACTGACGGCCGCATCAATCTTCATGCCGATTACAGCATATCATTTTTCGATTATATTATCAGGTGAAAAAGTAAACCGACCACTACAATATGGCTACCTCGGAGCACTTATTTTATGCCTAATGCTACCTTCAGGATTAATCCTGCAGGGTGTTAAGACTAAATTTGGGCATCGTTATTGGCCAGAAGCAGGTCCGTTAGCTTGGTTATACCTGACTTACTTTTTCGGGTATTTATTGTTAAGTGCTAGGGTATTCCTTCGCGGATGGAAAGAGCATCTAGGCAATCGTGCAGCAGGAAATCTTTTCTTTCTATGTACATGGATTGCAGGATGCCTTGGAGGTATGACGAATTTCCCACTCTGGTTTGACATCCCTGTGCAACCTTATGGAAATGTATTTCTTGGTCTTTTCTTAATATTCCTATCTCAAGCTCTATACAGTAATTTTTTTACTGTGCGCTTCCAAATATATAAAAATTTATTTTATCTAATTCTATGTGCCTCTGCAGCATTGGTTTACGTGCTATTTATAACCTACTATTTTAATACGATAAACACCCCCCTCTCAACCGGGTCGACCTGGATCCATGGCATCGGCGCATTCCTATTAATTGTTTTAACTTCCTGGGTCGTCTCCACCATTAAATATCAGGTCGAACGTGCACTAGAAGCTGTATTTCTAAATGAACCAACGATTGGTTTAACTAAGTTAAATGAACTGCCGGCTAAATTTGCTGAATTTAATGACAACCTGTCGCTGCTTAACTTTGTTGCAAACAGCCTTGAGCAATTTGTTCCGACCCAAAATTTAGCAATTTTCACAAAAGAACCCGAAAGTGACAGCTATCGCACAGTGGCTAAGCGTGGTCACTTTCCCGATGCAGCGCCACTTCATGAGTTAGCCAGTAATGATCCGCTGATAAAATCGCTCACTAACAACCCAAGAGCCTTAGACATTAACAAAGTAACTAAGAGCATCGACCCGCCAGTTTATCAAAGCTTAGTTGATCTACGCAATGCATCGAATGTTTCGATGCTCATCCCGATTTTTTCAAATCAACAACTATTTGGTCTGATCTTACTCGGGCCACTTAAGAGCAAGCAAGATTGGGACAATCAAACGACTGCGATTTTATTCACTCTGAGTGCCCAAATAGGGATTCATTTTCGTACGATGGAATTGGAAAAAATCGTCGATCTGCGCAGTACCGAATTGGAACAGCGCAATGAACAACTACAGAAGGCACACATAGAAAAGCATAATTTCTTAACCAGTTTCAGCCACGAGATTCGAAATCCTCTCAATGGTATAATTAACATATCGCAACTGTTAGCTGAAGAAAAAGGCTTAACTAAAGTTCAATCCGAACTAATCGACTACCTCATTTCTTGCAAACAGCATCTAGAGCAATTAATTATACCCACGTTAGACTACAGCAGCCTCGAAGCTGGAATCTATAATTGTACTGAAGAAACGTTTGATATAAATATCATCCTCAAAAGTATAATAGCCATGCATACTCACCAGGCGAAAAGCAAGGGCTTGCAGATAAGCATGAGTACAACTGAAGTGCGGAATAACTGGATCGGGGCAGTCACTCCACTGAGGCAGATACTCATCAACCTGACATCTAATGCGATTAATTATACCACCAGCGGGTCTGTGAGCTTACAATTGAGCTATCAGCAGCTTGATGATAATATCACTGCTACTTTCCTTATCTCAGATACCGGGCCAGGAATTTCAACTGACCGGCATAAAGACATATTCGAGCCACTAACTCGCCTGACAGAAAACCAAAATAGTCAACCAGGCTCTGGAATGGGGCTTTCGATTTCTCGAAGGATTGCGCAAACCCTGCAAGGCACACTGAGCCTCAAGGAATCCAGCCCTGCAATTGGCAGCGTCTTCGAACTAACACTCCCTTTCAAATTAGGTGCGTCCATTGATTTAAATATCAGACCCAGCACCACTCCGCAAATTCTTAACGACAAAAGAGTCTTGCTTGCGGATGATATGGATTTCAATCGCTACGCCTATCGTATTTTACTCGAGAGAATGGGCGCGATAGTCTCAGAGGTATGTAACGGTCAGCAGGCATTAGAGAAACTACAATCTGAACACTTCGACTTGGTTATATTAGATATTAATATGCCCATGATGAGTGGCATCGAAGTTGCCCGAGAATATTTTTTAACGCCCACAATCAATCCCCCTGTATTCATCGCATATAGTGCTCTAAATGATAAAGAAACTGCAGATAATTGTCTAAATACAGGGTTTCACCACTTCATCGAAAAACCTCTCACAAATGAAAAACTACGCCTTCTGTTTAACTCGAAAGAATTTAACTCGAAAGAATCTAAGTCGATTCCACCTCAAGGCGATTTGCTAGATTATCTCGGAGGGGGCGATAGCGCTAAGGTTGCGCAGCTAAACAAACGCTATCGGCAGTCGTTCAACCATGGTCTAGCAGAACTAACCAAGCTTATTAAACAAAGAGAACAGAGTGAAATGCATAGCTGCATGCACAAGCTACGGGGCCTTGCATGCCTGCAAAATAATACAAATGAAATGAGGATACTGGACGAGATGTCAGTTTTGATCGCAGCAAATGCGTTACCGCATAAATATACCGAACTACTCGACCAATTAAAAAATTCTGTCACCGATAATGCGGTTTCTGTAAGTAATTAGGCCACGCCGCAATTGGCGATTATAGGCATTCTAGTCGAACCCTCGCGACGCGATGCATACATACCTTAAAGCCCTCTAGCCTGCATCAATCAGTTGCTTCAATAGCTGATCCAGCATCGCAGGACTTGCCTTACCTTTTGTGGCTTTCATCACGGGGCCCTTCAAGGCGTTCAGCGCCTTCTCGTTGCCATCTTTATACTGACCGACTGCTTTGGCATTGCCGGCGATCGCTTCGCGGCAGAGGGCTTCGATCTCGCCGCTATCGTTGCTTTGCTTTAGGCCCTTTTTTTCGACGATGGCGTCGGGCATCTCGCCGCTGGCAAACATTTCAGTAAAAACTTCCTTACCGATCTGCCTAGAGATGACGCCTTCATCGATAATCTTGGCCAAAGTGCCAATGTGGGCAGGTGTCAATTTCGAGCGGGTCACACAATGCGCGCTTTCGCCATGCTCGGAAACAGCAGAGAGCTCGCGCAGTAAATCGTTGGTGATATAGTTGGCGATCGCCTTGGGTGCGTTGTGCGTCTCTAGCGCAGTTTCGAAGAACTCACTGAGCACGCGGTTTTGGCAGAGCACGGAAGTGATTGTAAACGGCAGGCTAAAGTCTTTCTGATAGCGGCGTTGCTTGTCCAATGGACGCTCCGGCAGTTCGGCTTCGAGCTCGGCCACGCGGGCACGATCCATCTGCACGGGCATCAGGTCAGGATCTGGGAAATAACGGTAGTCGTGCGCCTCTTCCTTGCTGCGTAGCGAGAAGCTGATGGCTTTGTCGACATCCCAGCGGCGGGTCTCTTGTGTGATCGTACCGCCCTCTTCCAGAATCTCAGTCTGACGTTCGATCTCGTATTCGATCGAGGCCTTCACATTGGACATGGAGTTAAGGTTTTTCATCTCAGTGCGGGTGCCGAGCTTATCGGAACCGACTGGGCGGATCGAGACGTTAGCGTCGCAGCGCATTTGGCCCTTCTCCATATCACAATCAGAGATGCCAGCGTAGATGATCATATTGCGCAAACAGTTGAGAAAAGCCACGGCTTCGGTGGACGAGCTCATGTCAGGCTCAGTCACGATTTCAGCGAGTGGAACTCCTGCGCGGTTAAAATCGATTACGGTATCGAAGGCCTCGTGTGTGAGCTTGCCAGGATCTTCTTCAAGATGAATACGATTGAGGGTTACCCAACGGTGCTCGCCCTCAACATTGCGCGATGGTCCTGGTAGTTCGATCTCGACCTTACCACCGATGCAAAGCGGCTCTTCGTTTTGCGTGAGCTGGTAGTTCTTCGGTGAGTCCGGATAAAAATAGTTCTTACGATCCC
>Ga0209196_1001678_pt1 | contig 15312 bp, 21 predicted proteins | sample COGITO_mtgs_1105_5_FD_184801 | JGI IMG/M metagenome (GOLD analysis project Ga0209196, IMG submission 184801) | Pelagic marine microbial communities from North Sea - COGITO_mtgs_110509 (SPAdes) (version 2) | ecosystem: Environmental > Aquatic > Marine > Epipelagic ... | reverse complement strand
AGGTATATCCAATACTTGGGAAACCTTTTGAAGTCTCTGTAACTTCTAACACTTTGACACTTTCTGAAAATCTGCCTGTGCGATTTACAAGCGCAGGTGCTTGCATATTCTTTCTTACTGTATCAGGTAAATCTTTATTTAACATAGCAATCATATGCAGAGGGTTGCTAGTGAAGCTCTTCTTTGCTCTTGTTTTTGATAATCTTGGTGCAGTACCTTTCTTATTTTGTTTAACGCTACTGCGGCCTTTGGTCTTGCCTGTAGATCTAGCCTTGCCTTTACCCGGCTTGTAAGACCCTTTTGATTTACTATCTAGCTGTACTTTTAAAGATTTATTCTTTCCTGCACTTTTTACTAAAGGATTAACGATTGCTTTTGTCGCTAGAGTCTTTAAGCTGTCTGAGCCTTCTAAATTTAAGAACTCTTCTTCTGTGAAACCATTAAAGATATCCATAGCGGCCTGCTTTGCAAGTTTCTCATATACTCCATCTGTTGCTCGATTTGCATACTTATCTTGATATTGTAAAACAGGAACATAGTCTGAGCGCAAGCGCCCTCTCTTATCTATAGTTGTCTGGTAATCTACTGTACAACCTACTATCATAGAGTGCGCTAAGTTATCAATTTGTCCGGATTTTAAAAGTCCGTTTGCCTCTTTCTGAACATAAGCATTAAACTCTACCTGCTGTTCGGGAGTAAGAAGATCATGTATGCTTTGAGAAGCCTGATTTATACTTAAACCAGATATTGGAGTACCTGTGCCGGCTCCGTGCCCTCTGTCTACTTTGCCTTTGATTGAATCTTTAAAAGCTTTACGAGCTTTTTGAGTAACAAGGGCTTCGATTATGTCTTTCTTTAACTCACCTGCAGTAGCAAATGAACCTACAAGAAATGCCTCTCCCTTTTGTAATAGTGCAAAAATTTCAGGGGCATCACCAGCGAGCTTAGTACCAGGAATAGTATTTAGTACGCTTGCAGGCTGCGAAACATTAAACTTGTTATTCTTCAGATAAGTAGCTTGTTTTGTGCGTGCAATGGCTCTAGCTTTTTGTAAGTTTTTTGGCGTATTGTATCTTTTAAAACGTTTTTTGGGCATATGCCCTCTATCCATCATCTCAAGAATAATGTCGTCTAACCATTTTAAATCCTGTAAATATACAACCTGAGGCCTGTTCGTTTGAGCAGAAGCTCTCATAAGTTCGGCTTCTTTTTTAGAAGCAGCCTTTAGTATCTGATCAGACATCCGCTTCTTGACGGAGGCATTACTCACTTAAAAGTTCTTATAAAGATCCAGTATACGTTTGATATGGTCGGGGAAGCCTACATTACCAGACTGCCCAGACGTACCTTGATTCTGGATGCTTGCGCCTGACAAAGTTTGACGCTGTTTATGTTCGTCTTTATGATAGTAGGAAATTAGATCAATTACTGCTAACTTGAGATCTGCGGGGCAGGTTGCGTAGCCACCTTTATATATTACTTTAACAGAGCCTGGACCTCTTGGAAACTCTTTATAGCCTGTAGAACCATCACTGCGGTATACAGTGTCTGTCTCAAGGTCTACATAATAGTCTCCATTTGCTTCACTGAGAGTAGTATATGCACTAGTGATGGTTTTTCTTTCTTGTAAGGAGATAACCTCTACAAGAGGGGCCTCTTCAAGAGAAACCATATAAGTAGAGTAGTCTATATTAAAAGTCTCTGTTTTGTTGTTATTATTGTAGTGATCAATAATAGTACTATTACAATAAGTTTTTACTAATTGACTCACAGAAGTGACTAATTCCTCAAGACGAACATCATCACCGAAGCCGGTAATCTTTTTCGCTGTTTTATAATCATCTAAGGTTATTAAATTTGCCATTCTATATAAGTCCATTAGTAAAAACTTAGGAGAGCGAACTCTCCCTCGTTTTTCTACTTTGTAAAATAAAACAATGAGGTGGCGAACCACCCCAAAGTTATTAGTATTACTATTACTCGGCGTCGTAGATAGTGTGTACTGCTGGGAAGTTTGCAGTGTAACCGGCAACCAGCTCAGCGAAGCCAATTGACTGGCTAGCAACAAGATCGGTACGCTGGTTAGTTACTGAGTAATCAGACTCAATGCTAACGCCGCGCAGACGAGGAATAACGTAGTTACGAGTGTTAACCAACTGGAATACAGTATCGTTATCACCACGAGTAAGCAGATCAGAAACAACAACCTGGATACCGTAGATAGAACCAACAGTACCAGAAGTCTTGCTGTTCAGCTCGCCTACCTGAGAAATATCAGCAAAAGCTGCGTCTTGCATCAGTTCCATGTAACCTTGTGGGCTAACAATCAGTGCCAGGTCAGCAGAGTTAATACCATACTTACCCATCTGTGAGCGCGCCTTAACAACTTCCAAAGAAGTCAGAATCTCAGCAGGATTGTTGTGAGAGAAGTCAGTTACAGCAAGACCACCAAGAGCACCAACGTCTTGAGACAAGCCAACGCCTTGGTCAGTGCCATTAACACCAACTAAACCGCTGATAGATACGCCATTATCACCAAACATACACATCTTGTCTTTAGCACGTGCATGAGCGCGAGCCATAGCAGACTGAAGCATAGGAAGCAGAGACACAAGAGTCTTCTCGTCAGTGTCATTCAGCAGGTTAGTGCTAGAAATCAGACGATGAGGCTTCAAGATTACTTGACCAACTGCGTAAGCAGAGTTAGTAGCAGCAGTACCGTTAGTGTTGTTTTCCAAGTTACCAGCAGCAGCGGCAGTAGCGAAGCTAGCTGCTTCAGCATCTGGATTGATTGGCAGAACGGTAGCACCACCACTTACAGCGATTTCACGGAAAAGGCCAGCTACTTTTTGCTCTAGCTTAACTTCTTCTTCGAACTGAGTAGCAACAGTAGTATCTAGAGAGATAGTTACGTTGCCAGTAGCAGTTACAGCTGCGCCGGCTTTTTCCATGATCTCACGACCATAATCAGTGTCCATACCTTTACCAGTAATTTTACCGAGGATGTGGGCGCCTAGGATCTCAGAACCTGTTGCTTCAGAAGCACCACGGCCAGAGAAGTCACGCTTGCTCTTACGCATAGCTTCCATTTCAGCAGCTTTCTCTGCGAGGTCTGCCTTATACTTCTCAACGATTGCAGCGTGGTCAGCGTTCTTAGCTTCAAACTCTTTTTCGAGGTCAGCTTGTAAAGCTTCTACGCCAGTTTGAATACCGGTTTCGATGCTTGATTTAATTTGTACGCCTTCAGCTGCTTTAGCGGCTTCGGCTTCTTGAGCTGCTTTAGCTACTGCTTCGTCAGCTGCTTTTTGCTCGGCTTGCTTCATAGCAATCTTAGCAGCTGTGTCTTCAGCTACCTTCTTTGCAAAAGCTTCCAAGTCGATGTTTTGATTGTCCATTTTGATCTCCTGATCTGCGGAATTAAGTTCCGCGCTTTTCGGTGTGTGGTCACTAGCTATATTTGAAGAGATATCTTCGTCCTTAGCCAGAGACTGACCGGCTAGATCTACACGATTAGTGAAAGTTTTTTTGAATTCTTCGTACTCATCAGATGAGTCAAAAGACTTCGCGAGCGAAAAAGTAGCTGCCTGGTTACAAGGTACGGAAACAACCGATACCTCAAACAACTCAGCGTCCTTAATCATTAGTCCATCAGTTTCCTTTAGGTAATCCGCGTCCTTGATTTTGAAACCGACGGAAAAGGCTCCAAGGACACCGTCTTTAACGAGCTCAGCAACATTGCCAGGGGCATTTTTGCTGATCTTACATTCGAGTTCTAAACCATTTGGTCCTGCTTTCATACCTGTGGCTCGACCAATCGGTCTGTCATAGTCATGATTAAACAGAATAATTGGATTTTTCTCAAAGTTTTGTAATCCACCTTTAGTCCAAGCCTCAGCTGAGATTGTATCACCTGCGCGATCAAAATCTGCTGTACTAGCCATACCACGGATCATTACTGATCCATCGTCTGATTCTGCGGCCTTGAAAGTAGATGTTAGATTAAAAATCTTATTCATATTATTTCTCTACAGTACTTGCCCTGAGTGCTGCTAAAGGGTCTTGTTTTATGGGCTCTGGCTCATCTTTAATAGGTTGAGCTAGTTCCCAGTATTCTGGGTGGTGCTTCTTGAACAGTTCTAACATTTTAGGGTACCCACCTATGGTATGTGCCATTACTTTGTCTGTTACAGGCTTTCTGCCGTCTCGCTTGAAAGCAGCGTAAGACTTAGGTAAGCCGTGCTCTGCGAAGTATGCTGCTAACTTCTTTAGCAGTTGTTTATTATACATCTTCCTCTTCCTGGGACGGTCTTCCGCCCTCATCTGGGTTTGCTGCTGATCCTGCAATATTCGCAGGAACTCTTATATCTTCTGCTTCTTCTCTAGTATCGTATCCTAATGCTTCACGAGCTTCGTTCGGGCTAATAATACCGCCATTTACTAGTGAGGTATAGTACGCTGCACTGTCTCGTAGCTCTGGCTGTAAAGCCGGTACGTTTGTTACGTCTTCTACAATCTCAAAACCAAAGAAACGGGAGAACCCTGAGTTTAGTTTCGCAACGATAGGTAGTATGGTCTCAAGGTAATATAGTCTCATATTCGGACGAATATTTGCGTTGTTACCTGAATCTAAAAGAATAGGAGGTACTCCCATTGCTTTTAAAATAATCTTTTCATTCTCAGCAATAGAGGTTTGAAAGTCTAAATCTTTAAAACTTACATTTGAAATCTTGTCTAGCTCAATACCACCGTCAAGAATAAGAGGGCGTCTGCCACCAGTATCTGGTCTATAACGACTCTGCCAAGAGACCATCATGCGTTCTTTAATTTTATCAGACAAAGTATTCGGAGATTTTAGTACTAGACCTGGAACAGCTCCATTCTTAAAGAAGTTATCTTGGAAGTCTCTCATTCGGCTAATAAGTTGCATAGTGCGGAGCGCAGGCTTCAGGCGTGATACGCCTCGATAAACATCATAGAAAGAGTTGTCTTTGATGTGGATAATTTCTTCCGGGCTGTACTCAATATCATTATACATATACTTCTCAATATAAGTCCTAGAGTCTCCATGTATTGTTACCTTGTCAGCAGGTAGATGATAGAGGTGGGCCCCATCAAAGTATACAAAAATGTTGCCATCAAGCATAAAATCAGTAATAAGATTACGTCTAAAAGTGTTGATGTCTTGGAAAGGGTTTGGTTCTTTTGTGAGCAATAACTCAACTTTAGATCTCTTCACGCCTTTAACAATACCTGGTCTAGCCACAGGCTTGACGGTGGTATTAACACCCGCTGTGTCGTCTACGACAATGTTGACGGCTCTATTTACAATCTCTAGGCTTTCGTAGTAATGCTCGTAATTGGATGTGTATTCACGAGAAGATTCAGTTTTTCCGCCGCCCATATATTGCTGACCCGGATTAAGTTTCTCAACTTCTTCCGTTCCCGCTTTATTTTGAAAAGGATTATACCAAGCCATGTTTTTCTCTTTGAATCTCTACCCAGCGCATTTGTTTCTTTGCAGTCCCTAGCGCAGGGTCTTTGCCATATATTTTGTGAAGGCTTAAGTGGTGCGTATGGCACAGTGTTACTGTGTGATCATACAGCTCGGCACTATGCTCTTCAATGAAGTCGTCCCTGAGTGCTTGTATATAGTCAGGGTTCAGCTTGTTCTTTGTAAGCCACTGGTTTAGCAGTGGTGTCAAACTATAAAAATGGTGGAAATCAAGTTGCTCTGTTTCGCCACAAATACGACATTCTGTCCCTTTCTCATACTTGGACTTTGCCTTGTCTCGTACATACTTTACTGCGTCGCGTTTTAGTTTAGGCATTTTCTTTCCGGTTCTTCATTTTTCATTAGAAGAATTATATCGAGTTTAAGGTAACTTGTCAATAACTATTTTTCCGTAGGTCATCGCTAGAAGGACACATTTGAAGTAATAAATGAGTACAGTGCGTAACGAAGTGCGTCTGCCATGTGTGATGCCATGTTATGTTTCGGTTTTTCCTTTATAAGATTCGGATTTGGATCCCATTGATACGCATCTACACAGGAGAGCGATTCCTTCGCAGCTTGATCAACAAAGAGGGAGTCGTTGTCGATAATGGCTGCAACATGGCCAATTCCATCGATGATAGATTTCTTCGCGTTAATAGTTGATATTCCATAGTTCTGCGCGAAATCGAACCTTGTTTGTTGAGCAGCTGAGTCAATATAAATATAATCAATATCCCAACGATCAATGAGTTTTTGGATCTGTTCTGCATGTTGGTCTGTGGTTCTCTCGTTATTAAAATACTCGTCTAGTAAATAGAACTTCTCGGTGTCCCAATCGTAAGCAATTACACACATTGCAGTTGGGTCTCTAAAACCAACATCGAGACCTGCAAATACATCCATCCTGCTAGTATCAAAATTAGCGAGGTCTTGTACTTGAGTCTCAAAGTTAAAGTTCCAGATCTGACCTTCATAAGTATTAAAGTCGGCCTCGTACTCCTGCTTGAATTCTGCCTCTGACATAGACTTTCGTGCTTCTGAAATATCGCTCTCAGACATCCGTGGGTTGTCTTTATAAGTAGCTCGAACACTGCACCACTCTGGAAACTCATCTGAAAAGCCTCGCATAAAGAACTCAGAGAACCAGTTATTGCGGCCCCGTGGGGTAGAGATAAAAATTGCTTTTGAATTTGGTTTATCTAGGGTAGGTCGGAGTGCTACGTTGAAAGCATCTCTGCCATCTGCAAGTGCGGCTTCGTCAAAGATAATAAGATCATAAGAACGACCTACACAAGAGTCAACCTGGTTTACAGAACCCATTCGTACTGTAGAGCCGTTGGATATTTCGATCACTTTATCTTTGGCGTTATCTTTTGTAACCTCTAGATCAAAGTGCTTAATCAAGTTCCTTTGTAGATCAAAAGAAATCTGAGACAAGGAGTAGTTAGGAGACATGATTAAGATTGTAGAGCCTGGTACTAGAGACACAAGCTGTCCAATAATGTTCGCAATGTATGTCTTACCTTGACGTCTAGAAATAGCCGCAGAGATAAAACGATACTTAGGGTTATTCACCGCATTGATAATTGCTATCTGCGAGGGTAGAGGTGTGATGTTTAGTAGATCCAAATAAGGAGCTACGGGGAGTTTGAGAAACCTTGCCTCAGATTGTAATTCAACTATTTCGTCAGAAACTACATCTCTCCGACTTACTTCAACTGCCATTTTGTATTCCTATTGAGTTATTTTTTACCGACTGCTTCTTTAGCGTAGAATGCTGCAACAATAGCGGCTACGGAAACAAAGTAGGTAGGAGCCATGTCTCCCAGAGTCTTTGACGCATTCTCCAAACCTACTAGTTCCGCAATTACTACAGCGAAGGGATAAAGTAACATTCCACCAAGTGCAAACCAGGCCATGTTTCTTTGCGCATCTCGCATAGCGTCTTGATCTTCTAATTCTTTTCGTCGAGCCTCAAGGTACATAGCCTCTTCTGCGCTAGATACCTTGCCATCTCCGTTTGTGTCTGCTGGATGAAATTCAGTACTCAATTTGGTATATACTCCCTTGATTCATCTATTAACATAAGCTCAAAGTTTACTATTAGCTCTGACCCCGCTGAAGCGGTGATCGCTCTAAAGTCTATATCAGTCTTTTCTGGTAATTTTGCACCAAACGCTAGCTCCTGTCTGAAGGTGCTCTCAAATAGCTTAATCTCACTAAGAATCTGAAAGTCTTGAACCTCTACTCCTCCCTCGGCAGTAAACAAACGTAACGTTGCATCGTCATTTTTACCAACAGAACCGGTATAGTTTAAAAGATACGCAGTAAACCCCGCAGGTATAGTATAAATGCCAAGCTGAGTCTGGCCCAGACCTGCCTCTAAAGTAGCAACTACGGTGCCTGTACCGGAACCAATATGAAGAGTAATATCTCCTGCATTTGCGCTACCTGTATAAGAGGCTCTTGTTATTCTTTTATAAGTATTAGAAAGTTGTACAGCAGTCGCACCTGTCATAGTCTTAGTTTCAGTTACTTTATTATAGTTCCCATCTAAGCCTTCTACAGTTATTTCGCCTGTATCGGCGCCTTCTGCGCTCTTTGCGAAGATAGCTTTTGCAGCACCTGCCCAAGAAGCCCAGGGATATAAGCCTCCGGTATTCCAAATAGTCTCATAACCGTTCGAGGCCAGGGCTGGGTTGAATCCGAACTTATGTACTGGATGCAGTAGGTAGTTTCTTTCTGACGTACCGTTTACATCAATTAAATATTTAATGTTTACCATTTTACTTTATCCGCCCAATATGCTGCTGACATTTTGCCTTTCGCAATATTCTTAGCGTGTCGTGCTTTAAACGATCTACGCTTAGCTTTCGTAGCTTCTGATTCGCCGGCCTTCGGCTTCCCTGCCGTTTTAGCTCCCTGCTGACCGAACCTGATTGTCTTCACCTTGCCGCCTACTTTGGCTACTACAATGTGAGACTTTTTTGCATGACCAGGAGTGCGTTTAGGTTTATTATACCCCGATACTCCCGCTCTTTTTATCCTAGAGTCTTTCTTTTTAGTAGTCTTTCTTTTACGTACGGCCATTAGTAGCCCCTACGTTTGCGATTCTTGCTCGCTCTTTGACCTCTTTTAGGCTTGCTTGGCTTCTTCTTCGGCTTTTTCATTGCCTTTTCATATGCTGCGTGAGTTTTACCTGCCATGTAAATCTTCCCCTTTCCGGCACCGTGACTATGGGTACCTCTTAAACCTAACCGCTTCGCTGCTTTCATAGCGGCTGCTTTAGTTTTATATCGCATCTTATTTTCCTAACGGATTGGACAGATAGTCCATACCGTCCCAGAGTTCTTGTATCTCGCGCTTTAGTACTTTTACTTCGCCTTCAATACCTTCTAACTCTTTAGTCTTTAATTCTGCTCTTTGTACTACGCCTTTCATAGACTCCATCTCTTTCTCAACTTCAACCATACGTTCTTGAATGGCAAGGAGTTTTGTCTGTTGTTCCATGATTGTTTCGAGGTTAGTACCAAATGAAGCTAGTTTTCCCTGGAGTTGGGAAATGTCGTTTGCTTCGAGTTCTTTCTCAATAACAGTAATCTGTTCGTGGAGAGGTGCAACGTCTGGAATTTCGTAAGCCTCTACCGCTTCAAGTCTCGCATATACAGAGGAAGCTGTCCATATTCCACCTGCGATTGTAGAAATGAACGCAAGTACAACTGCAATTTGTGCTCCGCTGAATCCTACGCCGTCGACCTTCATCGTGTAATATCCGTATTACAATCTGTTCCTGAGAAGAAACACTTGTTCTGTGTAGGACCGTTTAAGTAGAAATCACTGTCAGCACCATTAAACAAAACCTCTGTACGTGATGCCATAATATCAATTCCAAACTGGTCAGTACCATTCATAAAGACTGCGAATGCGTAACCACTTGAGTTCTCAGCTGTAAAGTCTAGAAGTACTGCACTAGACTGGTGTACGAAACTAAGGTTGTCGGCTGCGTCAGTGAATCGTACGCCTGCAGTGTCTGCACCTTCCTGAAGCCAGGCTGATGCTGCTTCGTCAGATGCTACCGCAATATAAGCTGCTGCGTTCGCGGCATGGCTTGCCACATCATCAAGGCTTTCGTTATAAACCTGAATATCTTCTGCTGAGATTGTCAGCATTTGCTCATTCGAGGATACAAAGTCCTGAAGATCTTCTTGCTGCTGCACATCCTGTGTTTGCTGTGCTTCAACTGCCATGTCAGAAACCTGCACTACTGTTGCGAGATCTACTGTAATCTCTGCAAAAGTATCAATAGCATCGTTCATTAGACCAATCTCTATTTGTCCTTGATCGTTTAAAAACTGGGAAGCAGTGTAAGCTGTAAAGCTTGCCATGCCTTGAAGCGCACTATTGTAAGCCTCTGCTTCTGCTGATGAAATATGAGCATCTGTCTGTACATCAAGAGGCGCGATACCAACGTTTGTAGCGTTCATAACAGTAGCTGCACCTACATACTGAATACCTAAATCAAGCTTACCTGCAATAGTGCTTGAAGCATTTACTAAGTTATCGAGCTCATTCGCTGGTGCGGAAACGCTCGCTAATAGACAAGCTGTCGCTAGAATCTTCTTGTTCAACGGTATCTTCTCCTATCCCTAGTAACGAATTGTACCAGAGTTGCTTGGCTGTATAATCAGGTTTAGAGACATACTTGGGCTTGATCGGACATTTAAGATAATTCTTCTTCTTGTCGCAAGTCCTTCGTTCCTCTTTACCGTTCTTTACTTTGCCATAATTCGGAATATAGAGTTCCGGATTACTTTTCATCATTAAGTAGGCTCTTTTACCTACAATTAGTTTTCCTCTTGTTAAAATTGGACACGGGGTGCCTGATATAAACATCGACTCCCACACTTTGTGCTCTTGACACATTCGTGCTACTGCTGCGACCTTCATTCCAAGGTCTGATAATACTTTTGAATCTCTTCTACGGTTACAGTTTGGATCTTCCTTGAACTTTCCTCCTGACAATCCTAACATTCCAGTCTGGATTGAGCCTCCAGATCCTTGAAGACAGGTTTCAACCCCGTTGCTCATGTAGCTAGGAGTGATTGCCGACCCTACAGGGATCTCGCTCGAAGAGCCGGCCCCGTTGTAGTTTGTGGTTGAGGATGACGACTCATTGTTACTCCCTACTGTGGAATTCTCCGCATTTGTATTCAACGACCCTTCTTGGGTATTGTCTCCAAAAGCGAGAGGTGCTAATAGCAGTAAACAAACTAGTCTCATTACATCGTCGACAAAGTTACGATTACGCCCGCAAGGAACAAAATAATTGTACCGCCGAGTGCGTAAAAGCGTCCTTCCATACGACCAAGAGTATCTTCTATATTCTCTAGTCGTACAAATGTGGTTTTCCAGCGTTCTTCACACTGTACTTCGTGAGTGCGCAATTCTAGTTCGAGTCTATTATTCGGATCCATTGAGTAGTTTTTCCATTAACTTACCATAGTTGCCCTGGCCGAACGGTACTTGCTCGTTGATCTGGACATTAGTTTGGTTCTTGATGTTACCATTCTCAGCCTTCTGTAGGTCCGTCTGAGCTTTGATTTCATCTATACGCATTTTATGGGCCATTTGGAGCAGATCAGCTAAATCCTTACTAGAGTATACGCCAGATTCCTGGGCTTCTTCGAGTTTAGATGCGATCATGTCGTCGAGCAAAGAACCAATGTTGTTCTTGTTTCGATAACCCATATCGAGGTAAACTGTGTCGATGTACTTTTTAACTTCCCGCTTGTTCAGTTGTTCGACTACAGCTGTTTCAGGCACCTGAAGATACTCACATACGCCCCGGATGTTTCCGAATTGTAGGTAACTATTCGCTATTTCTAATCCTTCAGGGGATATTGTAGTTAATTCTTTTGCCATGGTTCAAATTATACCTATTTCAAGATTATATGTCAAGTTTTATTTTTCTATGCTGGTGGAGTGGGCCAGACCACATCGTCCAAAGACGTAACGCTAGAATTAGTCGTGGGAACATCTCGTAGAGCTTGACGATAGGTTACCCACTCTGCTTTCTTTGAGTCTGTAAGTGGCGAGTCTGCGACCTGTGTCCAATCACATACACTTATTTTAAAGTCGCGATCCCTTCTTACTTTGGTCCAAAAGGCTGGAAGGTCAAAGGACCAGGTGTCGGTGTCCCAATCATATACGTAAAAAGGTCCAGGCTTTACAGCCCTCTCTACGAACGTTGTACCGTTCCATTTATACATTTCTGTATAACTACCTACTAAGGCGTTCCCGAATACGTTTTCAGTGTCCCAACAAATTCGTAGCTCTCCTTGGAATGAGCCGTTTGGGTATTCGTCTAAAGAGCCAGGGGCAAGAAGGTGGCTTATCCGACCGGTGTCTGGGTATACAAGTGCTGTTATCATATGAATTTTCCTATTATTAAATCTCTTGGGCTTAGGTGGTTTAGAGTCTCACTAAAGTAAGATCCTCCTGTAAGTTGGGGGCTGCTATCCCAATGAGCAAAACAAACTGCACAGTGTGCCATTCCTCCAGCGTTAGTGGAGGTTTTCTCGTCACCAGGACTGATAAGTAGCCCGTAGCCTGCAGTAGCATTATCGTAAGGGCGGTACCCTGGAGGGCTGAAAGAAAACCCTGTTGAGTATAACCAGTAACCTCTTGTATTGCTTGTAGCTGATCCTTCTAAACACAGGGCAGAGGGGCCGAAAGAAGCTACAAGGGCAAAGTAGTCTTGATAGTTTGTAGGGTCGTTTACCTCATAAGAAAAGATAGGGTTCCCTCCTGAAATATCTCTATCCCCTACAACGTCGGCATTTCCAGTAGTGATTGATTCGATTTGAAAGTTTATTCTATTTGAGCTATACGTCAAATTTCCGTTTGCGTCACGCAACTCGAAGCCATAGCCTGTGCTTTCGTCTGCATCGTTGTCTAAAGTGCCAAACCTGTAGTCCAGTACATGGTTTGAGGGGTAGGAGCTTTGAAACTCTCGAGCAAATATAGCAACACTTCGAGGTATATATCTTGACTTAGTGCCAGCAGGCAGTGAGCTAATCCAGGTACCATCGAGGTAGAGCTTATATACGCCTGTTGTACTAGTAGTTTCAATGTCGATAATTCGTGGGCCTTGGTTTGAGTTTCCGGAAGCCCAATGACTTTGAGAACCTGTCAAGCCTCCAATCGTGTCGACAAGAAAGTTTTCATCTGCCGTATGTAAGTCAGGGTTATAAGGGCAGTAGTCGCTAGTATGGTTTTCAAGATATATTCCTTCGATCGCCTCGGCGACGTAACCGACACCGTGGGCAGGTACTGTTGCACTTGTAGATGAACCGTTTTTTAACAGGCTTTCACCGGGTGTAAATTCTCCTGAAGCGGCTCGAAGGTGGATGAAGGTCGAGGAATTTCCTGTTTGGTTCTTTATTACTGTACCCGAAGCGCCTGACGTAGCTCCAGATATAACATCACCTGCTTGCACTGATAGAGTAGTACTAGACTTGGTTAGAAGTTGGCCGGAAGGTGTTGCTAAGATATAGCTTTGACCTACTACAGTGGCTGTTGTAGAGGTCCAATACTTGGTTGTATCGCCCATATGTACACAGAAAGTAGCAGCTGTCTGACTTCCAGAAGTAGCTCGGGGTCGAACAAATACCAAACTCTCTCCTATCTCTCCAGGAACTATTACGCCTTTTGCTCTCGGTCCTTGGAAAAAAGGGTTTTCAGCGTTATCATCTACAGACAAAGTACCTGGAACTACAGAACCAGTTTTACTAATGTGTACTTGTTTTGAGTTCTCATCAATTAGAGATACTCCATCTTTGTTTACTGCTTTAATTCCGTAACTCATTTTAGTACCTCATTATAACTAGTTCGTAATCGTTTGTACCTGTTAGAGTAAAGAAGTTATCTACATCTTCCTCTATGTGTGTAAGAGTTAGTTGATTCGCTGTAGTTCCTTGAGTAACTCTATAGAGCGAACCGTCTTTCACATTTACGGCATGCCATTCGGCGGGTGAAGGAGTATTAAAACCACTAATAGTAATCGTTTGATCGGCATTGTTGGACCCAGTTCCTGTAACAAATGCATGAAGTCGTGGCTGGCGACGGCCTACAGACATCCGCAAATTGCCGCTACCATCCCGTATTTCCATACCGTAAATATCATTTGAGATTGTACCAGATACAGTGAATGTTTTTGTTACTTCTGCGCTTCCAGAAGTGTTGAAATGCGTGTAAACGGCCTGAGCAGACCAAGATTGTCCTTCACTTCCTGTGAGTGTAATAACGGTATGGTTTGTGCCAGCTGTTAAACATCCAAGCATTGCGACCTGGGACGAAGGGGATACAGTACAGTTGCTAAGAGTGAATACAGCATACTCATTATCAATCCTTGTACTATGTCCAGTGGTTCCTGCTTCAGCATCCATGGTCCAATGAATCTTCGCACCTTCTTCTACATTCATAACATCAGACTTACTCGCATTAAAGTTAAAGCCTTGAAAACCAATCTGCTGTGAAATGTTGTAGTCCGACATGGAAAATCTCCGAAGTGCGCTTTGAGGTGAATATGTCGTCAAGTATAGCGCACTTCGGAAAATTTGTCAAGTAGTATTTTTCGAAGGTTACTTGATAAAAACGTATCGAACTTCTACTTCAGCTCCGTTCTTGTTGAAATCGTTTGTACTTTCGATCTTTCCTTTTACTAGAAGGCGTTCATGTACCTTCATCTTATAACCAAGCTCCGCAGACTCTTCTCCAGTTTCGATATAAAAATTATTTTCGAACTTGTACCCTAGTCGCAGGTAATCAGAGGTCTTCGAACTGTCCAAATCCGACTTGTACTTATATTCAACGTACCCATCGGCACTTACACAGGCCGACCACAAGATGACGCCTGCAATGATGTATGCAGTAAGTTGCCACGGACCCCAAAAAACGTTAAAAGTGTTCCCCAATTGTTTCATATTCATATTCCTTTTCGCTTATTCGAATTATTTCGAATTATGACAATTATATCACAGTTTTATGACAGAATTATGACAGTTTTTTTTGTTCGTGGCTTTTGTTTTATTACACCTTTTTGGTTTTTGAAAATTACCCAAAGTTGTACGTGTGGAGTAGCCACGGCGATCCGCTTATAACCAAGTCGTCTAACCGCCCCCTTGCTTATGCTTTTTTGTTCTAAAAATAAATAAAAATAATTAAATAAATGCTTGACCGCTTGCCGGTTCCGTCATATAATATCACCTCATTAGACAGATAGAGAAGGGCTTCACATGAGAGATTTTATTGCAATTGCGTTCGGACTCGTCGCTATAGCTATGGGAATTATTTTAGGTGTAGGGCTTGTATTCTCTGCCACTTTAATGCTATAATAAACTTCAATTAAACGATACTAAAAAAGGTTCAAATTATGACTACTAATAATACTGCTGTAAACTACACTCCTGAAATGGTTGCTATCCTCAAAGCTAACGCTCCAATTGACTACGCGAAAGCTCAAGAGTTAGCTACCCAACTGGAACGCGGTGCGCGATCCATCATCGCAAAATGCAAGCGTGAAGGCATCGAATATATCTCGAAGCCGGCTCCCGCCAAGAAAAAAGCCGCACCTTCTAAAGCGGATATGGTCGCGGCAATCGCTACCGGCTTGGATCTGGATTCGCTCGAAGGATTAGAGAAAGCCACTGGTTCGGCACTCAATAAACTTTTGAGCGCAATCAAATAACCGCTTGTATAACTAGGGAAAGCCCTGTATAATCAGGGCTTAACCAACGGAGAAAAATTATGAATAACAC
>Ga0209196_1001664_pt1 | contig 15403 bp, 14 predicted proteins | sample COGITO_mtgs_1105_5_FD_184801 | JGI IMG/M metagenome (GOLD analysis project Ga0209196, IMG submission 184801) | Pelagic marine microbial communities from North Sea - COGITO_mtgs_110509 (SPAdes) (version 2) | ecosystem: Environmental > Aquatic > Marine > Epipelagic ... | reverse complement strand
GAAACTTACACAAGACGTGAAGATGAAATTAAAGTCATTGCAAGTCTTAAAGCGAGCTATGACATCACAGACAATATTACTTTTAACAGTAGATTCGGTGCCGATTTCACAGACGAACAATTACTAAGAGTAGAGGCTCCAACCTCTTTTAATGCTCAATTATTTGCTGAAACAGGAAACGTAACTCCTGGATTTTCAGATCAAAATTCTAACAGATCTATCTTCCTAAATTTTAACAACTCATTAAGTTATACAAATACATTTGCTGAAAAACACAGCTTAGAAGTATCGCTTTTTACAGAGTACTTTAAAGCGCACTGGAGAAGCTTTGGTGTAAGGCAAGAAGGGTTTGACCCAGCTACATTTTATCCTGGTGATGGTGCAGCTTTCGTAGATGATAATGCTGCCAATGATAACTTTGTGGATACCGCATCTGCAAATATTCAAAATGCAGGTTTATTCTCATACTTCGCCTATGCAGATTATGATTATGACAAAACTTACGGAGTTTCTGCCACTATTAGACGAGATGCTTCTTACCGATTTGCTGACTCTAACAAATGGGGTACATTCTGGTCTGTTTCGGGGCGATTGAATGTTTCTAACTTCATGGAAAATGTAGAATTTGTAAACAGTCTAAAACTTAGAGCTTCTTACGGAACTGCAGGAAACCAACGTATTGTTGATTCTGGTGGAGCATTTGCACCTTTTGGAGCTGCTGATTTAACTAGAGATTTATTTGTAACTGGTGGGCAGTACGGCGGTGTCAACGGTCTTTCATTTGGACAAATTGGAAACAATAATTTAAAATGGGAAACAGTAGTGCAAGCAAACGTAGGTGTTGATTTTTCTTTATTTAACAGAGTTCGTGGTAGTTTTGATGTTTACAAGAAAAATACCGAAGATTTATTCTTCCCTACTCCAATATCTCCAGCACTTAATGGATCTCAAACATCAATTAGTGCTAATGTTGGAGAGTTACAAAATTCTGGGTATGATTTAGAATTACACTATGACATCTTAAAGTCTCAAAAGCAAAACGGTCTTAATGTAACGCTTAACTTTGTTGGAAACTACAACGAGCAAGAAGTCATCAGCCTAGGTTCTGGTGGAGACATTCCTTACGGACTTAGAGTTGGAGGTGTAATTGGTGAATACTATGCTGCACCATTTGTAGGAGTAAATCCAGCAAACGGAAACTTATTGTTCGAAGATATTAATGGTGATATTACTGAAAACTTAGTAGAAACAGATCAACGTGCAACAGGATTAAACATATATCCAGATTACCAAGGTAGTTTTGGTTTCGATGCTGACTTTAAAAACTTCTTCATCACAACACAATTTAACTATGCAATTGGGGTAGATCGATATGATAAAAACTTCTTCATCACAACACAATTTAACTATGCAATTGGGGTAGATCGATATGACTTTGATTACAACAACTTCATGGATCCACAAAATATTGGACAATTCAGACACTCTAGAGATATTTTAAATGCTTGGCAACAGCCTGGTGATATTACAAATGTACCATCACTTAATGCTTCTAACTTAGCAGACCAGTCGTTCTCAGACAGAGATTTAAGAGAAGCAGATTACTTAAGACTTCGTTTTATCCAATTAGGATACAACATCCCTAAAGTAATCCTAGACAAAACAGGATTCTCATACATAAGAGCATTTGTTGGTGGTGAAAACTTACTAACGTTTTCCAAATGGAGAGGATTTGATGCTGAAGGTACAGGATCATCTCAATGGGGTTATCCAACTCCAAAGACTTTTTCTGTAGGACTTGAATTTGGATTTTAATACTATAACTTAAAAACATAAAAACATGAAAAATATATTTAAATTCATTTATGCTTGTTTGATGCTATCAATTTAAATTCATTTATGCTTGTTTGATGCTATCAATCGTAAGCTGTAATGATGCCATTGAAATCGAACAACCGGGTCGATTGGGCGCAGAAAATGCCTTTCAAAGTGTTTCAGACTTAAGAGCTGGTCTATTAGGTGCTTACAATTTCCTAGATACTACTGGTGAAATTGGACTGACAGCAGCGATGACAGATGAAAGCCACAGAGGAAAAGACAACGGAGGTCAAAACAATGACGAACAGAACTTTAATATTAACAGTTCAAACGCCTATGTCTCTCGAATATGGGGGTCTAATTATGGTGCAATAGGAATGGCCAACAGAGTTATTCAAGCTGCTCCATCAATTGATTCTACAATTGATTCTACAGAAGACCAAGACGAATATGACAACGTATTAGGACAAGCACATGCGATTCGAGCTTTTGCTCACTTCCAAATACTTACATACTTCTCACCTGACTACACAGATGACTCAGCATTAGCTGGATTACTTGTAACCAGTCCTGCAGTAGACATATTTGAACCAAGACCAAGAAGTACTAATGGTGAATTCTACACGGCAATCAATGCCGATTTAGATATGGCATCAAGTTTAATTAATGCATCCGAGGGGGTTACCTTTATGGGAGCTGATTTTGTAACAGCACTAAGAGCTAGAATGGCTGCATACAGAGGACAATACTCAGTCGCTGATGGCTATGCTGAGTCTTTATTAGCAAACTATTCTATTGCTACACAAGAAGAATACACCGCAATGTTTGAAGACAGTGATTTCACTGAAGTTATATTTAGCCTAGAAAGATCCATCGGAGATTCTTATGATGGACAAGGAACTGAAGGCGGTGGATGGGTTGGTAGCTTATTTGCTTTTATCGATGCCACTGCAAGTGGAGGTCCATTTATGGAAATGAGTCGTGCAGTATTTAACATCTTAGATGGAACAGATGATGTACGTTTAAGTAGAAACTTAAACATTGCAGAATCAACTATAGATCCTACATACGAAACTAATGATAATTATCTTAACGATGATATGTTATTAGTTTTTAAATATCCTGGAGGAACGCAACCACTTTTAAATGATCTTAAAGTTTTCAGAGCTTCTGAAATGTTATTGATCCGAGCGGAAGCTGCTGCCGATGCAGGAGATCTTCCAGGAGCTGCAATCTTACTTAATCAATTAAGAGATGCACGATATGGATCAGCACAATCTGAATATTCATTTAACACTCAAGAAGAGGCATTTAAAGGAATTCTTGACGAAAGACGTTTGGAGCTTTTATTTGAAGGTCACAGATGGGTGGATTTAAAACGTTTAGGATCCAGGGCAGAACTAGAAGAAGGTAAAATCGATAGAGATGCTAAAGAATGTGAAAACTTAGCAGATTGTACCTTACCGAAAACTGATTACAGATTTACATTACCAATTCCTTTAAGTGAAACAACTGCAAACAGCGGGGTTGATCAAAACGATGGTTATTAATTAAAAAAAAATATAATTATGAAAAAATTTAGAATATTAACTGCTCTTTTTGTTTTTGGAAGCTTTATGGCTTGTGAACAATACGATGCGAACATAGACAATGTTTATGATAACGATGGACAAACTGGGGTTGGATTTACAACAGCTTCTTCCTCAGTTGCTGTGCGACCTGAAGGTGCTACAGCTACTATAGGGGTACAAGCAACAACAACTTCATCATCGGCAAGAAGCTATGATGTTGTAGTGGATGCATCATCTACAGGGGCTATAGGAGATTACTCAATAGGAACTATTACAATACCCGCAGATTCTTACAATGGAACTCTGACTGTGACTTTTGTAGACACCAACCTTGCAGAAAGTGTAGCTTACACATTAGTATTAGAGTTAGTGTTACCTGAAGGAGATGCTGCTGTAGGTTCTAAAACAACGACTATTAACTACAACAAATACTTGATTTGTAATGATTTTGTATTGACTATGAATGAAGACAGTTGGTCTAGCGAAAGAACATGGGAAATTGTAGATGCTACAGGAGACGTTATGTTTGAAGGTGGTACATACGCTAATATTAGTGGTGGTGGTCTTATTTCTGAGCCTTCAACAACCTATGGTATTGATTCAATGTACTTAGATGATGGATGTTATACATTCAACATTTACGATTCATATGGAGATGGTCAATTCGATGGTGTTACTACCGGAAGCTATTCTTTAGACTGTTCAATTATTAATGTTGCTAATGGCGAAGGAAATTGGGGCTCATCAGAATCAACAGAATTCTGTGTGAACCCATAAATTAACCAAATAAATTAAAAAATATGAAAAATATAATAAAATCAATTAGTTTACTACTCGTCCTCACACTGACAATATCTTGTGATAGCGGAAGTGGTGACGATTTAGGCTACGCAGCTCAAGAAGAAAGAGGTTGGGTTCAGTTTCTGACTACCAATCCTGCTGTAATTGGAGTATTCCAAGGTGCTTTAGGAACAATCGACTTGGATGTAAACATCCAAGTACCAACAACCAGTTCTGATTTGACGATCAACTATGCTTTACAAAGTGTATCGGGTGCAGACCCTAACAATGTATTTTCTAACACAGGAGCTATCGTGGCACCAGCTGGAAAAACAAGCTATGCTGGTCCTGACAACGATACTGGATTTGAATACACATACTTAGCTATGATTTCTTTAAATCTTACAGATTATGATTTCTTTAAATCTTACAGATTTAGATGGAACAACTCTGACAGAACCAATGGTTTTTGATGTGGTACTTACCGGTACAAGTTCATCTAGTATTACAGCAGGTTTAGAAGGCGAAACAAAGCCAGTATCTCAGAGAATTGTGATCAATCCTTCAATCAGTGCATTTGAAGGTGCTTATACGGTAAGTGAAGTGTTTACAAGTGGTACGAATGCAGGTTTACAATTAGCAGCTGCCTTTGGAGAAAGCTACCAAGTTGAATTAGCAATGGTAGAAGGAGATTCTACAGCTTCCACTATGTTAGTTACAAATTCAGATGGATTTGATACTTATTATCCAGCAGGAACTATAATGACATTTAAACTAAACGGAACTTTAGATGTAGATGACGGAGTTAATTTTGGCATCCCTTATCTTGCGGGCTTTAGCTACCACTTTATAGATAGTAGCTCATATGATTATGGTTCAGCAGTCATTGTTTGTAGTGGTGATTTTGGATTTCCAAATAATTTTGGACCTTATGAAACAACACTTACCAAGCAATAATACTGTTAATTTTTATTGTAAAAAATAACATTAACAAAAAAAAGCCTGTGAAAATCACAGGCTTTTTTTTATATTTCAACAAATTAAATAAATGAAAAAGTATCTTTTAATAATCGTAATTATTGGAGCGGGTTTAAATTTGGGATACGGACAAACCAAATCACAAAGTGAAACAATTATTAGTGCAAGTTTAAAAGAAAAGAACGCTGCATTAGTTGAAAAGATAAACAAAAATAACAACCAAAAAAAGATTCGGATAGATGCCTACTTGAGTCAAAATCCAGGGACACAACGCAACTACTACATTGGAGATAAGAAATATACAATTGTTGATATCATTGATGGAACACCTATAACAATCACAACTGATAACGCAAATGCTGCCATTGCAACCAGAGCAGTTATTTTGCATAATGGAGGAGGTGGAGGCCTTGATATTGAAGGGCAAGGAATGGTCGTAGGAGTTTGGGATGAAGAAAATGTATTAGTTGACCATATAGAGTTTGCAGGACATTTTCCAAACACTTCAGCAATAAGGGTAACCACCCCAGATTACGAGATAAACCAACTTTATGATGACCATGGAACACATGTTGCAGGTACCATTGCAGCAAAAGGCGTTTGGTCAGAAGCGAAAGGAATGGCACCAAAATCTACAATTGTTTCTTACACTTGGGATAGTGATGACCTCGAAGTTTTAGATGAAGTAAGTACGAATGGATTGTTGATTTCCAATCATTCTTACGGCGTACCCGCAGTTGACCAAGATGGGGAAGAATACCTCCCTGAATGGTATATAGGATGCTATATGGGGGATTCAATACTTTGGGACGAAATTCATTTTAATAATCCTTACTATCTACAAGTAGTATCCGCAGGAAATGATGGAAACAGCACAAATAGTAATGCGAGTACCGATGGCTATGACAAACTCACTGGAGAAAAAAATTCAAAAAATAATTTAGTCGTTGCCAATGCACAAGATCCTTCTTTCAATGCCAATTACCAACTAACAGCTATCAGTATCAATTCAAGTAGCAGTCAAGGTCCTTCAGATGATGGACGCATTAAACCAGACATTACCGGAAATGGAACTGGACTCAAATCTCCAATAAGTTCATCAACAGAAGCATACGGGAATTTTACTGGAACTTCAATGGCAGCTCCTAATGTGGCGGGATCTTTAGTGCTATTACAACAGTACTACGCATCACTTAACGGCGGTAATTTTATGAAATCAGCAACTTTACTGGAACTTCAATGGCAGCTCCTAATGTGGCGGGATCTTTAGTGCTATTACAACAGTACTACGCATCACTTAACGGCGGTAATTTTATGAAATCAGCAACTTTAAAAGGATTAGCTTGTCATACTGCCGATGATGATTTTGTTAGAAATGGGCCAGATCCCGTCTATGGATGGGGGCTTTTGAATTGTTTAAACGCAGCTCTTATAATTTCACAAAATTCTACTACTGAAGCAAAAATTTTAGAAGGAACTTTAATCAGTGGAGATACCTATACCACAACTTTTGAAGCAGGAAACTCCAGCCCTATCGGTGCAACATTATGTTGGACAGATCAAGCAGGTTTTAACCAATCAGGAAATAATAACAGTACAATACCCGCTTTGGTTAACAATCTAGATATAAAAATCACAGCTCCTGATGGAACAATTTACTATCCTTGGAGATTAAATCCTGTGAGTCCTACAGGAAATGCGCTTCGAAATGATGTAAATAATGTAGATACGGTTGAAAACATTGATATTGATTCCCCAAGCGCAGGAACCTACACCCTCACTGTAAGTCACCAAGGACTTTTAGCTGGTGGTTCTCAAGATTTTTCTTTAATCATCTCTAGTTCTGATTTTGTATTGAGTACAAACTCAAACACAGAAAATGTATTAAATATCTGGCCAAACCCAGCAAAAGAAATGCTTAACTTTAAATTTGCATCCTCATCAAATGCCAGTTGTTTGGTGCAACTTGTAGATCTTCAAGGCAGAACTGTATATACAAAGAATATGTTGGGAGGAACTGCTGTAATTAAAGGACAGTTAAACACCAGCAATTATGCAAAAGGAGTCTATTTTTTATCCTTAAAACAAGGTTCTAAAAACACCTTTAAAAAAGTGATTATTCAATAAACACTCCTTATTTATAAGTACATTTAAAAGCGAATTCTAAAAAAATTCGCTTTTTTAGTTTAATACTTTAAAATTGATGTGTAATGTGTACTTTTGCGACATGGAGAAAGAAACCAAAATATACGGCCTTCGTGCCATCATTGAAGCTGTGGAAGCTGAAAATACCATAGACAAGGTTTTTTTACAAAAAGGACTGAGTGGCGAATTATACACGGAGTTAGAAAAACTATTAAAAAAACAAAATATCAACGTTTCATATGTGCCTGTTGAAAAACTAAACCGATTGACTCCACACAACCATCAAGGGGCAGTGGCCAATATGTCGCCAATTGCATTTTATAATTTGGAAGAATTGATAACCACAGTCAAAGAAACCAAAGAAAATCCATTGTTTCTCCTCCTAGACCAACTCAGTGATGTACGTAATTTTGGAGCCATTATCAGAACCGCCGAATGTACTGGCGTGGATGGAATTATCATTCAAAAAAGTGGCGCCGCTCCCATAAATGGAGATACCGTAAAAACAAGTGCAGGTGCCGTATTTAACATTCCCATCTGTAAAGTAGATCATATTAAAGATGCCATGTTTTATTTACAAGCCTCTGATATAAAAGTCATTGCCGCCACAGAAAAAACAGAAAATACTATTTTTGACATCGATTTTAAACACGGATGTGCCATAATTATGGGGTCTGAAGATCGTGGCATCAACCCTTCTATTTTGAAATTAGTGGACGACAAAGCAAAACTCCCCATGTACGGCAGTATTGCCTCTTTGAATGTTTCTGTAGCATGTGGTGCTTTTCTTTATGAAGTCGTCAGACAACGCCTCTAAACATCCTTCTCTTTGAAATTATAACGCACTTCTAAAGAACTATCTGTCGTGTGATTTTCTTCTTCTAAAATTTCTATAAAATTACCCTCCGCATCAAACTGTTGTAAAAAAGGATCTTCTGATTCATCATAATGTTCCTGTTCCCAAACATATTTGGGAGGTTTGGCAATAGACGTCTTGAAAACCAAGGCAAATGTAAACCCCACTAATAATCCTGATAAATGTCCTTCCCAAGACATGTTTTCTTTAATTGGAAAAACATACCACAACATACTACCATATAAAAAAATAACTAAAAATGAAAGAGCCGTTAGGCGGTAATGTTTAGAGAAAATCCCTTTAAAAAGCATAAAACTCATTAGTACATAGATTAGACCACTGGCACCAATATGGTAACCAGGACTTCCTATAACCCAGGTGAAAAGTCCTGAAAATAAAATTCCAAATAAAATAATCTTCCACGCAATTGGGCGGTAAAAATAAAAAAGAGCTGTTGACAACACCAATAAGGGAGTAGAATTATGGTATAAATGCTCTAAACTCCCATGAATAAAAGGACTGAAAATAACACCCCTCAAACCTGATATTGTTCTTGGAAATACACCCAAGGTATTCAAACGATATCCAAACCGAACTTCAATCCAAAATACAATCCAAATCAACAATACAAACGCTATTGGATAGCCAATGACGCCTGTAGAAAATCGAAAGGGTTGTTGTGGATTCATGGTTATAAATTTACTAAACACTAGCAAATAACCCGCCAAAAAATGGCAATATGTTAGAATGTCAGATTTATATAAAAAAAAACTTTAGTTTTGTAGGATGAATGCACCCTTAGCAGAACGCTTACGTCCAAAAAAACTGGCCGATTACATCAGTCAATCACACCTTATTGGATCCAACGGAGCATTAACACAAGCATTAAAACAAGGATTAATTCCCTCCATGATTTTTTGGGGCCCTCCTGGCATCGGAAAAACCACCCTTGCCACCATCATTGCTACCGAGTCCGAACGCCCTTTCTATACCTTAAGCGCTATTAGTTCTGGTGTAAAAGACGTGCGTGAAGTCATTGAAAAAGCCAAAACTGGTGGTGGTTTATTTACGACCAAAAACCCTATTTTATTTATTGATGAAATTCATCGTTTTAGCAAATCACAACAAGATTCACTCTTGCAAGCCGTGGAAAAAGGATGGGTCACACTGATTGGAGCCACTACTGAAAATCCAAGTTTTGAAGTCATCTCCGCCCTCCTCTCGCGTTGTCAGGTTTATACCTTAAAACCGTTTGACACCAGTGATTTAGAGGTGCTGCTAAAACGAGCTATAGAAACCGATGAACTCCTTTCAAAAAAGAAAATAAAACTCCTAGAAACCGAAGCCTTGCTGCGACTGTCAGGTGGCGATGCTCGGAAATTATTAAATATTTTTGAATTAATTGTCAATTCAGACAGTGCCACAAACGTAACCATTACAAATCAATTGGTGTTAGATAAGGTTCAAAACAGTACGGTTTTATATGACAAAACAGGCAATCAGCATTACGATATTATTTCGGCCTTTATTAAATCCATTCGTGGGAGCGATCCAAATGGTGCCGTCTATTGGTTGGCACGGATGCTAGAAGGTGGCGAGGACGTGAAGTTTATTGCACGACGCATGCTTATCCTTGCGAGTGAAGATATTGGAAACGCCAACCCAACGGCTTTGGTATTAGCCAATAGCACCTTTCAGTCGGTCGCAGCAATAGGCATGCCCGAAAGTCGGATTATCTTAAGCCAATGTGCGACCTATTTAGCCTGCTCGCCAAAGAGTAATGCAGCTTATGCGGCAATCAATCAAGCAATTGATGTTGTGAAAAACACAGGGAATCTTGCTGTACCCCTAGATATTCGGAACGCACCAACTAAATTGATGAAAGATTTAGGCTATGGCGAATCGTATAAATACGCTCATAATTACGACCTGAATTTTGTGGCTCAAGAATTTTTACCAGAAGGAATCGAAAACACACAGTTTTACAAACCTGGGAACAACACCCGTGAAAATGCCCAGCAAGAATTTTTGAAACAACGTTGGAAAGACAAGTACAGTTCTTAGCGTTGAATGTTCAAAGCTTCAATCGTAGTTTTTCCATTTTCAATAGATTCACGAACCCAACTTTGTCCGCGTTTATAAATAATTCCTTCCTCCCCATCAATAATATAAACATTCTCAAACAATGTTGCGTGTACGGAGTATTTAATAGTTTTAGAACGACTGTCTATAAAATTGTAGCCCGTGTTGGTTTGCTGAATAATCAATCCCGAAGCCACCTCAACGACTGGAACTGATGGAACTTCAGCAACTGATGGAGCTTCTGGTTCTTCAGAAACAATTTCAGATGTGGGTTCAATAGGTGTTACTTTTGGTGTTTTAGGCGGGGTTGGTGTAGGCAAAACAATCGTACGATCTGCCCCCACATAAGCATAATTAAATTCACTTAAAGTAAAAACATCTCGGAGTGCTTCATGATACGCTTTCTGATAATCCTTTAGTTTCGATTTTCCAATTTCGGAAGAAAAAACTACCGTATTTTTACAATTGGTCAGCAGCAGTTGTAGTTTTGTTGTTAATAACCCTTTAATCTTAACCACATTTGCGTTGAGTAGTAAACAATTGTTTTGAGCTAAATCCATTGGGTAGTTATCCGATTTATTCAGCACTGTAAATCCATTCTTTTTTAACAAGAACTTGGTTAAAGAATTCAATTGATATTGATCGTTTGATTTTAAAAAATCAAATTTATCTGGAACTGAAACGTATTTATAATCATTGATACTCAATTGAGCCCATAAACTCGTAGTGGTGCTCAATATTAAAAGAAAAACACAAATTTTAGTTTTCATTATTTTTAAATATATAGTTAAAGCCTAGTTGTAAAGATACGCTTTGTGATTTAGCTAAGTTTTGATATTCCAATAAATTATCCGCCATAATATAAAACTGCACAGGTCCTAGAGCGGCAGACATGCCTAGTCCAACATTAGTAAATGAAAACGCATCGACGGTATAGGTCGTTTTTATTTGAAGGTTTTTATAAAATTTTCTAAAATAAAATAGCGATAAAGCCCATTGTAAATGATTGGGACGTTTCATTGCAAACAGATGTGCTCCCACTCTATTTTGAAACGTTGGATCTAATTTATCAAGGCAATTACATTCTTTATTTATTTTTCTTCCAAAGTTATAACTCACCGAGCTATTGAGTTTTATGGGTCGCCATTTTGTGTACGATGTTGTGGTACTATCAATTTCAACTAATTCTTCAAAATCACTACTAACCTCATCCCAATAGTCTTGAGCCGTTTGTCCCGATGTAACTTGTGGAAATACTGATTGAACCCCGCCGTTTGTCCCGATGTAACTTGTGGAAATACTGATTGAACCCCATCATACTCTAGATACTTATCTAAAATAAAATTTTTAACATCCTTAGAATAGTTGATAAAACCAATGTCTTGAAGACTAGCATCTATTGTCCATTCTGGTGCAGGCTGATGGGTAAATCCAAGATCGATTCCAACACCAAGGTTTCCGCCAAATAATAAGCGTTTTTTTAGAACCTCTAATTCATCATTAACGTCGGGTTCTCTTAGAAATGAAATTCCAGATGTTTGTAATTTCATGTCTAGATCAAAGATGTGATTCAAATTATTATTAGCAGTCGGAACCGTTATAAAGGAACCTTGATTTTTTGTTGAGGACAGCTGTGCAATGCTAGAATAGATTTTACCCCTGATTCCTAAGGTCCATTTAGTATTAATTTTTTTATTCACTCCTATATGAAATACAGATAACACTTCAGCACTCACGCTCAACTGACCAAAATCGAAACGCCTGTTTAAATTATTGTAATTGCCTTCATTAGCTAGGATTGCATAATCTTTTGGGAAATAGGTAAATATATCGGATTCTTGATACATTCCAAAGGAAATAAATAACTTGTCTTCTAAAGATGTGTTTACAGAAAATCCTGCTGAAAAAATATCTAATTGTTGGTTAAACCCAACAAAGTCCTTTGAATCCATACTATATGCAACCTCTCTAAGTTTTTGATTAAAATCTCTTCCATCATCAGCAAAAATATCAAATGCAGAAAATCCAGTGATGCCAGCATTAAAATGTATATGAGACAGTATCGGAACTCCGATATATCCACGGTAATCGACTTGGCCTCCAGGATTTAAAAGAAGCTGTTGCGGCACTTCTTTAAACCCGTATAAAAGCTGCTTGTTTTGTGAATGTAGAGACACAAAAACCCCTAAAAAGAAAAGCCATTTCATGAGGATATTTTTAAATAGAACACTCCTTTTGACACCAACAAAATACTCCCTTCAGAATCAGGAGTTAAAATGACACTCGTAGGATTTGAAATCATGGTGATTGTAATCTCTAATTTATGAGTAGATTTTAGAGCTAATAAATTCATATTTTCAAAAACTTCTATGTGTTCAGTAAACAGGAGGGTATTTGTAGGAGAATTGTCAATATCTATCGAAAATGTATGTTGAAGCGCGTCTGCACTATCATAAAAATCCATCTTAATCTGAAAAGCCTTGTTAATACTATTCGTAATTCCAAAAACCAATTCGGCTTTTATAAGGTTGTCAACACTAAAATCTGAGTTGAAAACATCAAAAATAACCTGATCAGAAATGGATGGCAATTCTGCCCCTGAGGAATCAACAAAGGATGCAGGCGGTTCTTGAGCATTTACTAAATTAGCTTCCACGATAGGATATATAATAAGCGTATCATATTGTTCAAAATCTGTATCCTTGATACATGAGAAACAAGTTCCTAACACAAAAAGTAAGGATATGTATTTTATAAAGAAAGATTGTGTTTTCATAATAAATTAGGGTTATAGTATCCTATTAAACGAAAAAATTACAATTTTATGCTTTAAATATACTTTTTTAATTCTAATAAATGATCCACACCAATAATATCCGCTGCTAGAGTTTCTTTGTGATAATTAAAACAAATCGCTTCCATTCCAAAATTAAGTGCACCCATAACATCCGCCTCAAGATTATCTCCTATCATCAAACTTTCTTCTGCCGTTGCTTTAGCCATTTGAAGTGCATGGTTAAAAATCTTAGGGTTTGGTTTCTTGACGCCCACCATTTCAGAGTTGGTGACTGTATGAAAAAAATGATCAATATTCGATTGGTTTAATTTTCCATGCTGAACCTCTTTGAACCCATTAGTGATGATGTGAAGTCTATAGTTTGGTTGCAAGTATTCTAAAAGTTCAATCGTTCCTGGGAATAAGTGATTAAACGTTGACAAGTGCAAAATATAATCATCTGACAATTTATGGATAACTCTTGTTGACACCTCCATATCTAATGTTTTAAAGGCATCATTGAGACGGGCAAATTTCAAGCTCTTTTTATCAATCTTCTCTTCTCGATACAGCTTCCAGTACTGCAGATTGATAGGCACATAAACCTCCAAAAAAGAATTCAAATCAATATCTAAATTATTTAATTTAAATATTTTATCAAAAGTCAATGCGGAGTTTTTATCAAAATCCCAAAGGGTATGATCAAGATCGAAAAAAATATGTTTTTTATGATGAAATGTCATTTGAGCTGTCTAATATTATATTAAATAAGGATTTGAAATCGGACCAACGCTTAAAGGAGCTAAACGCATAATTATGAAAAATAAATGTAAACCTTCCATTAACCTTCTTAACTTCTGAAATGGCTTTTAGCAACCTTCCATTAACCTTATTAACTTCTGAAATGGCTTTTAGCAAGGTTTCTTTTTTGTCTAAAAATGAAGCGTGTTTAAGCAGTACAAAATCCATCAATTGAAAGGGGTGAATCATCAGGGGTGTTTGAATTTCATAATCTAAATCATAAAACAAAAACGGGGTGCAAGTACCCGCTCTAAATCCAATCGAATCTGGATACCCCATCGTATAATCTGCATTAATCTCAAGATCAATAAAATTTCGATACGTCGTTGGTAAATTCACTTTAGAAAACGATGAACGTGCCGAGGTGGTCACGAAGTTTACAATTGCATCCATTTGTCGTTTTTCTGATTTCATGATCTCAATAGAATCCAATGCCATATAAGAGGCTTTGATCCCTACATTACAATAATCAGCCAACGATTTAATCAAAGAAACAAACTCCTTTTTATTGATGCTGTTATTTTTATCATAAGTCGTTAATTTTCCAATTAGAAAAAATATATTGAACTTGTTTTGTGTTGTTTTTTGACGGTTTATAATCCATTTAAAATTGTCATAGGGATCTTTTTTAAATCCAAACAACACTGGAAAACGCTCGAACAATAACTTAAACCGAAACCGATATAAATCAGATCCAATTCCTCCTAAGGTTCTTAAAAATCCTTTATTTTTAAAATAATACGCGACAGGTACATCAATCACGGGATTAATTGAAAACTTACGAGAATCGAACTCGTAGTTTGGATACTGTACTTGTAGAGCTTCTTTAAATTTATATGCCCATATGTCAATCACAGGTTGGTGTAAAAACCCCGATTTAAAGGCTAAACTTTCTTCTTTGGTAAAACGTCCATAGCTATCTTTAACATGCGGTAAATACTCTTCATATCGACTTAACAAATAAAAGGCTGCAGAGAAAATATCAAATGGAATGTGACTTTTTTCTCCACTAGCAAAAAAGCATTTTGTATCCTCCCAAATCTGAACATTAAGTTCTAAATCCGACAAACCTTGTTCTAACAACAGGCCATTGCTTCTGACAAAAAACTCACTTCCTAAGGGCTGAGCTCCATATGACATTTTAAGACCATCATGGGCAATAAACTCTTCAATTACATTTGTGAAAGAAACAGGGATGTAGAGAATTCTTGTACAGATTTGTTTAAAAACAAATTTGAGTCTAGGAGTAATCTTAGAAGTATATACTAACAGCATTATATTAAGCGTTCATCGGCAAAACTAAAATAGGTCTTTTCTGCGACAATTATATGATCTAAGACTTTAATATCTAAACTTTCTGCTGCCAATTTGAATTTTTCCGTTAATTGGGTATCCGATTTACTTGGTATGAGTGACCCAGAGGGATGGTTGTGTACCAAAATAATAGCTATAGCAGAATGCTCTAGTGCTTGCTTCATAACAATACGAACGTCCACGATAGTGCTTGTCATCCCTCCTTTACTCAATTGTGTTTTCGCTAAAACCTTATTGGAGTTATTGAGAAACAAAACCCAAAATTCTTCATGAGAAAGATGC
>Ga0209196_1001659_pt1 | contig 15423 bp, 18 predicted proteins | sample COGITO_mtgs_1105_5_FD_184801 | JGI IMG/M metagenome (GOLD analysis project Ga0209196, IMG submission 184801) | Pelagic marine microbial communities from North Sea - COGITO_mtgs_110509 (SPAdes) (version 2) | ecosystem: Environmental > Aquatic > Marine > Epipelagic ... | reverse complement strand
TAAAAAAATGTGTGATAAATGTCGTATTATTAAACGTCATGGTAAAGTGATGGTAATTTGTATGAATTCTAAACACAAACAACGTCAAGGTTAATAATTAAAAGGAGTCAATTAAGTGGTCAGATTAATAGGTGTTGATTTACCGAACAACAAAAAAATTGTATATGCGCTTACAGCTATTCATGGGATTGGTTTAACCTCTGCAAAAAATATGGTTGAACTGGCTAATATCGATTTTGAAACTCGTACAAGTGATTTAACAACAGAACAAACAATTTCATTAAGAAATTTGGTGGAAAATAATACTCTAAAATTAGAAGGTGATTTACGCCGCTTTAATGGTTTAAATATTAAACGGTTAAATGAAATAAATTGTCATAGAGGAAAACGGCATAGAACTAGTTTACCTGTTCGTGGACAACGGACCCGTACAAACGGGAGAACTAGACGTGGATCGAAAAAGACAGTTACAGGTAAGAAAAAATAATGTTATTTTTAAAAAAGTTATACTAATTTAAATTTTTATCATATATGATACAAAAAATTCGAAAAATAGCCTCTAAAAAAGATAAAAATCAATTTACAAATGGTATTGTTCATATCCACTCAACTTTTAACAATACAATAGTAACTATTACAAATTTAACAGGAGATACAATTTCTTGGGCTTCTACTGGTAGCTCAGGGTTTAAAGGAGCAAGAAAAGGAACTCCGTTTGCAGCTCAAATGGCTGCGGAAAAAGCAGCCTTTGAAGCATTAAATATTGGTTTAAAAACAGTCGCTATTTTAGTAAAAGGTCAAGGATCAGGTAGAGAAACAGCAATTAGATCAGTCCAAAGTGCAGGTTTTGACATTACTTCGATTCAGGATATTACTCCTGTACCACATAATGGATGTCGTCCACCAAAGCGTCGTCGTGTTTAATTAAATTTTTTAAAAAATTTTCAAATTAGTTTAAACTATGAACCATCCTTATATAAAATGCCTGAAATCAGAAAAAACTGAATCAGGTATTATATTTGGACAATTTTTAATAAATTCTTTACGACCTGGTCAGGGACTAACAATTGGTAATCTATTAAGAAGAGTATTATTAGGAGATTTAGAAGGAACAAGTATTACTGGAATCCGCATTGCTGGTATAAGGGATGAATTTTCAGTATTAGTAGGAGTTAGAGAAGATATTCTTGAGATTTTATTAAATTTAAAAGGTATTGTTTTAAAAAGTAAAATAACGGAACCTCAATTTGGGAGACTAAAAATTCAAGGTCCTGGTATTATTACGGCTAATTTAATTCAGTTACCTTCGGATTTAGAAATCATAAATCCCAATCATTATATCGCAACAATTTCAACAAATAATATGCTTGAAATTGAATTTCGATTTGAACATGGAAAAGGTTACCAACTTGCAGGACAATCTTTTTCTAGCGAATCAGAAGATTTCCTGCAAATCGATGCTATTTTTATGCCAATTAAAAAAGTAGATTTTAAAGTTGAAACAGTTTATGACGACTCGAATAATATATTTGAACGTTTAGTATTAGATATTTGGACAAATGGCAGTGTTACTCCAGAAGAGGCAATTTCTCAAGCAGCGCACTTGATTGTCAAATTATTCGGTACATTAATCGATACTAATTTAACGTCAAAAATACTAGGATCTAATGAGAAAGAGTCAGCATTTCCAATGGATCCATATACAAATATTGCGATTGAAGAGTTACAATTATCTGTTCGCGCGTATAATTGTTTAAAAAGAGCCCAAATAAATACAATTGGAAATTTATTAGAATATTCTCCCGAAAAATTACAACAACTTAAAAATTTTGGGAGAAAATCGGCTGATGAAGTCTTTGCTACTCTTAAAACAAAATTAGGAATTATCTTAAAATAGCTAGTTTTCAATTAATCTAATAATATAATTTATGAATAAAACATTTATTCCACGTTCACACTATGCAACAAAAAAATGGTATATAGTTGATGCAAGTCAAAAACCGTTAGGAAGACTTGCTACTATTATTTCTTATATTCTACAGGGAAAACACAAAGTGGATTATGATCCTGCGGTTGATAATGGTGATTATTTAATTATTATTAATGCAAAAAATATGATTATCGATTCCTGGAGTTTAGGTCATCTAAAATTTCGTGTTTTTCGACCAGGACGACCGGGGAGTTCTTTAAAAAAAGTTTTTGAACATATTCCTCAAAAAATTATAGAAAGTGCGGTTAAAAATATGCTACCGACTGGATTAAGGTCTACTATTCAAAATAGATTAAAAATTTATGACGGTTCAGAGCACCCACATATCTCACAGAATCCTGTACGTTTTGAATCTTAAAAAATTCTTACATCATTAATATATAACTTATATGACTATTGAAAAAGAATCGCTGTTCAAAAAAGAAAAAATTGGTATTGGAAAACGCAAAGAAGCAGTAGCTAGAGTCTATCTGGTCCCCGGTACTGGGAATTTGTTCATTAATCGGACTCCTGGAGAAAAATATTTACAATATAATACAGCTTATTTAAATTTAATCTGGTCTCCATTAAAAACTTTAAAATTAGAAAAACAATTTGATATTATTGCAATTCTTAAAGGAGGTGGTTTAACAGGTCAAACCCACGCTATTCAATTAGGCCTTGCAAGATTACTTTGTAAAATGGGTACTGAAAACCGTCCCATTTTAAAATCTTATGGATTTTTAACAAGAGATGCACGTATTAAAGAACGTAAAAAATATGGTTTACGTAAAGCAAGAAAAGCTCCACAATATTCAAAACGTTAATTATCTTAAAAATATAATATGCCAAAACCTGAAATTCATCCAAAATGGTTTAATGAGACACCCGTTTTTTGCGATGGTAAACTTATTGCTCTTGTTGGATCGACAAAGAAAGAATTAAATGTGGATGTTTGGTTAACGAATCATCCTTTTTATAATGATTCTCAAACAATGATTGACAGCGAAGGCCGTGTTGAAAGATTTATGAAAAAATATGGATTAAATTTAAATGAAAAATAATCTAATATAAATAAACATTTTATATTTATTTACTGTTTTTAAAATATATGCCAACTATCCAACAATTAGTTCGTTCCAAAAGAATACAAATTAATAAAAAGACGAAGTCACCTGCATTACTAAATTGTCCGCAAAGACGTGGTGTATGTACCAGAGTTTATACGACAACACCAAAAAAGCCTAATTCCGCTATTCGAAAAGTAGCTCGTGTAAGATTAACTTCGGGATTTGAAGTTACAGCTTACATTCCGGGAATTGGGCATAATTTACAAGAACATTCGGTTGTTTTAATAAGAGGCGGTCGAGTTAAAGATTTACCGGGTGTTAGATACCATATTATCCGTGGTGCATTAGATAGTGGGGGGGTTAAAGATCGAACACAAGGCCGTTCTAAATATGGAGTTAAAAAACCAAAAAGTGAAAAATAATTTGTTAAAATTATATGAATTTTTCAATTTTAACGAATTAATTACCAAATCATATTAATTTAAAAATGTTTCTTTTATGTCTCGTCGAAATATCTCAAAAAAACGGTTTTCTAAAGCAGACCCAATTTACAATAGTTATTTAGTAAGTTTATTAACTTCAAGAATTTTAAAATCGGGTAAAAAAACATTAGCAGAAAATATTGTAAATAGTTCATTTGAAATTATTAGAACTAAAACAAATGAAGATCCTTTAATTATTTTTGAAAAAGCAATTAAAAATGCTAGCCCAGTAGTTGAAGTTAAAGCTCGAAGAATTGGTGGATCTACATATCAAGTACCCCTTGAAGTAAGTGGGTTTCGAGCTACGAACTTATCTTTACGTTGGATTATTGAATATTCACGTCAAAGAGTTGGACGTACTATGGCAATCAAATTAGCAAGTGAAATAATTGACACTGCTAATGATATCGGTAATACTATAAAGAAAAAAGAAGAAACTCATAGAATGGCTGAAGCAAATAAAGCCTTTGCTCATTTTAGATATTAAGGGTCCGAGATTCTCGCTAAAAGCTTTATTGTAATCATCTAAATACTAGTTAAGGAAATTTTAAAGATGGCTCGTGAAAAATTTGAACGAACAAAACCACATGTTAATATTGGTACTATTGGGCATGTAGATCACGGTAAAACTACATTAACTGCTGCAATTACAGCGACACTTGCATTAGATGGAACTTCTACTGCTAAAGATTATTCTGACATTGATGCAGCACCTGAAGAACGCGCACGTGGTATTACTATAAATACAGCACACGTTGAGTATGAAACAGAAAACCGTCATTACGCACATGTGGATTGTCCTGGCCACGCAGATTATGTTAAAAACATGATTACTGGTGCCGCACAAATGGATGGTGCTATCTTAGTAGTATCTGCGGCAGATGGTCCAATGCCACAAACTCGAGAACATATTTTATTATCTAAACAAGTTGGGGTCCCTGATATTGTTGTCTTTTTAAATAAAGAAGATCAAGTGGATGATGAGGAATTATTAGAATTAGTTGAATTAGAAGTTAGCGAATTATTATCAGCATACGACTTCCCTGGTGATGATATTCCCATTTGTACTGGTTCAGCACTGCAAGCTATTGAAGCTATCTCTTCAAACCCAGAGATAAAAAGAGGTGATAATCCTTGGGTAGACAAGATTTATAAATTAATGGATGCCGTAGATGACTATATTCCAACCCCTGAACGCGATGTTGAAAAAACATTTTTAATGGCTATTGAAGATGTTTTTTCAATCACGGGACGTGGTACAGTAGCTACAGGCCGAATTGAGCGTGGTATTGTTAAAGTAGGTGATAATGTAGAAATTGTGGGAGTTGGAGATACTCAAACAACAACCATAACTGGAATTGAAATGTTCCAAAAAACATTAGATGAAGGTTTTGCAGGAGATAATGTTGGTATTTTATTACGTGGTGTAACAAGAGAAGATATAGAAAGAGGAATGGTATTAGCTCAACCGGGAACAATTACTCCTCATACTCATTTTGAGTCAGAAGTTTATGTTTTAACAAAAGAAGAAGGTGGTCGCCATACACCATTCTTTACTGGTTATAGACCACAATTCTATGTTCGTACGACTGATGTTACTGGTTCAATCACACAATTTACGGCTGATGATGGCGCAATTGTAGAAATGGTGATGCCGGGTGATCGAATTAAAATGACCGCTGAATTAATTTACCCAGTAGCGATAGAAGATGGCATGAGATTTGCAATTCGTGAAGGTGGCCGAACAATTGGAGCTGGAGTAGTTTCTAAAATTGTTAAATAATTAAAGACTTTATGGTAACAAAAACAACTGAAAAAATTCGTGTACGGTTAGAATCTTTTAACCATGAACTTTTAATTAGATCTTGTCAAAGAATTACTGACATTTTACAAAATGTTGAAGTAATTAATTTAGGCCTTGTAACTTTACCGACTGATAAACGTATTTATTGTGTTTTAAGGTCACCTCATGTAGATAAAGATTCAAGAGAGCATTTTGAAATAAGGGTTCATAAAAGGGTATTAGAAATTTATTATGATTCAACAATAAATATTTTTGATTTATTATCAGAATCTGAACTACCCCCTGGTGTCTTATATAGAATTTGTTTATCTTAAAATTAAAGCCTTATAAATCTAAAATAATCTTTAGATTTATAAGGCTTTAATTTTAAGATGTTATTCTGATTAAAAAAGCAATTATATGCAAATTGACTATAAATATGAATGTACTTTATCCATTTTAATTGAAAATCAACCTGCTATTTTACCAAGAATTGCAGGATTATTAACAAGAAGAGGGTTTAAAGTAGATAGTTTGGCTATAGGATCAACCGAACATGCTAAAACATCTAGATTAATATTAATTTTACCAGGCAATATGAGGGTAATAGACCAAATAACGAGACAACTTTATAAATTATTTCCCGTTATTAAAATTCAAAATTTGACTCACTTACCTTCAATTCGACGTGAGTTAATTCTGTTAAAAATTTTATCAACAAGAAAAAATCGTTCTAAAATTTTAGAAATAGCAACCTTTTTCCGTGCTAAAGTATTGGATTTTGCAGAAAAAGTATTGACGCTTGAAGTTACAGGAGATTCTGAAAAAATTATTGCTTTCGAACAATTAATCAATCAATTTGGCGTTGTTGAATTAGTTCGGACAGGTAAAATTGCCTTAACTCGAGAGTCGATTGCAACTGCACAATTATTTACAAAGAAAAAAGATCTTCAGCGAAAGAAAATACTAAAATCTTACATAAGTGAAATAGAAACAAAACTCTATCTCCTATAGACTATTGTTTCTTACGAATCTATATAATGGGGACGGAGGGACTTGAACCCTCACGCACTATCACTAGGCAACGGATTTTAAGTCCGTCGTGTCTACCAATTCCACCACGTCCCCTATATCCTACTAGAATATTATCATATAAACTAGACTGAAAAAGCAACCTTATAGCACTTTCTTTATAGGCGGCACCCAGATTCGAACTGGGGATAGAGGATTTGCAATCCACTGCCTTACCACTTGGCCATACCGCCGCCTATTATATTTTACCCCATCTCATAAAAATCGTAAATTCTTAACAATTATTGTTGAAAATTTACAACATAAAAAATAACTTTTAGAAGTTTCGTGAATAGAAGTTTCAAATTTTTATCTAGAACATAGTAAAACGTTTATGTTTGAAAAATTTACAGAAGGTGCAATTAAAGTTATTATGCTTTCTCAAGAGGAAGCTCGAAGAATGGGTCATAATTTTGTTGGAACCGAGCAACTTTTTTTAGGCGTAGTTGGACAGAGACAAGGTATGGGTGCTAAAGCTCTGAGATCCTTAGGTGTCACCTTAAAAAAAGCCCGAAAAGAAGTTGAAAATTATATAGGGCGAGGTACTGGTTTCGTAGCTTCTGAAATTCCTTTTACCCCTAGAGCTAAAAGAGTCTTAGAAATGGCTGTTCAAGAAGGAAAAGATATTGGTCAAAATTATGTTGGAACAGAACATATTCTTTTAGCTCTTTTAGGCGAAGAAGATGGTGTAGCAATTCGTACTATTGAAAAGTTAGGAGTCGATATTGCACAATTAAGAAGTAAAACTTTAGGTCTAATAAAAGAGAACCAAGAAGAACTATTAAGACCGTTAACAGAATCAGAAAAAAGAATACTAGATCGAGATATTGATAGTAGCTCAACACCAACTTTAGATGAATATACAGATAATATTACAAAAGAAGCTATTGAAGGACGTTTAGATCCAGTTATTGGAAGAGATAAAGAAATCTTTGAAGTTATAAAAGTGTTAGCTAGACGTAGTAAAAACAATCCTGTTCTTATAGGTGAACCTGGTGTAGGAAAAACTGCTGTAGCAGAAGGTTTAGCGCAACTTATATTAACACAAGACGTTCCAAATTTTTTAGAAGGAAACGTTATTATGTCCTTAGATCTAGGTTCATTACTAGCTGGGACAAAATACCGAGGAGAATTTGAAGAACGATTAAAACGAATTGTTGAAGAAGCACAATTTGATGGTACAACGATTTTAGTAATTGATGAAATTCATACTTTAGTTGGTGCTGGAGCTGCTGAAGGAGCTGTTGATGCGGCGAATATTTTAAAACCAGCTTTAGCTCGAGGTGGTTTTAGGTGTATTGGAGCAACAACAATAGAAGAATATCGTAAATATATTGAACGTGATGCTGCGTTAGAACGTAGATTTCAACCTGTACATGTTAATGAACCCAGTATTGGTGTAACTATTGATATTTTACGTGGATTAAGGTCAAAATTTGAACGTCATCATACATTAACCTATCATGATACGGCAATTGAGCAAGCAGCAATATTAGCTGACAAATTTATTGCTGATAGATACCTACCAGATAAAGCAATTGATGTTCTTGATGAAGCTGGATCACGTGTTAGATTAGAAAATAAAAGATTACCTGAAGGTATATTGTTATTGTTAAATGAATTACAAGAAACATTAACCGAGAAAGATATTGCCGTTCGTGAACAAGATTTTGAAACAGCTTCCCAACTCCTGGATTATGAAATGGAAGTAAGAATTCAAATCCAAGTAATGAAACAAGCACTTCAAATTAATGAAAAAGCAGGCCTTAAACGTGTTCATATTGATATGGTAATGGAAGAGGATATTGCCGAAGTTATTGCAGGTTGGACAGGTATACCTATAACCAAAATTTCAGAGACGGAATCGAAAAAATTATTAAATATGGAAGAAACACTCCACGAACGACTGATTGGTCAACACCAAGCAATTGTCGCTGTATCCAAAGCGATTAGACGTGCTAGGGTTGGATTACGGAATCCTGATCGTCCTATTGCAAGTTTTATTTTTGCTGGGCCTACTGGCGTCGGAAAAACAGAATTAACTAAAGCTTTAGCAGCTTATATGTTTGGAAGTGAAGACACAATGATCCGGTTAGATATGTCGGAATATATGGAAAAGCATACTGTTGCAAAATTAATTGGTTCACCACCAGGGTATGTTGGGTATAGTGAAGGTGGTCAGTTAACAGAAGCAGTGCGAAGTAAACCTTATACAGTTGTTTTATTTGATGAAATTGAAAAAGGTCATCCTGATGTTTTTAATCTATTACTACAAATTTTAGATGATGGTAGATTAACTGATTCAAAAGGACGAACAATAGATTTTAAAAATACGGTCATTATTATGACCTCGAACGTCGGCGCAAAAATCATTGAAAAAGAAAGTGGGATTCAATCAAAAAAATCCAATAAAAGTAGTCTTGATATTAACTCAGATTTTTTATCATATTCGTCTGACCCGGTAGTTGATCCAAATGTTTTTAAACGCATTTCTTTTTTAGTAAATGAAGAGTTAAAAAAATATTTTAGACCAGAGTTTTTAAATCGGTTAGATGAAATTATTGTTTTTAGTCATTTAACTAAGAATGATGTAACTAAAATTTCTGATATCATGATAAAACAGTTACAAGATCGGATGAAAGAAAAAGAAATTGAACTTGAAGTAAAAAATGTTGTTAAAAATATACTAGTAGAACAAGGGTTTGATCCTATATATGGTGCTCGACCTTTAAGAAGAGCTGTTATGCGATTATTAGAAGATAATTTAGCCCAAGAATTTTTATCAAAACCATTATACCCTAGAACGAAACTTATTATTGATGCCGACCTTGAAGATAATATTATTGTTAATGTAGATCATAGTAGAGTTGATTTATCATTAATTAAAAATGAAGAAAACGTATAGTTCCTAAATTCAAAAATATTAATATTTTTGAATTTAGGAACTATACGTTTGTTTAAATTAGTTAAGTTCTTGATAATTTACTAATAGAAGATGAAGGCGAACTTGGTGATGCGTAAAGTTTTTTTTCCATATGACCAGCTAAATATGCTAACCGACCTGCTTTTACAGATAAATCCATTGCTTTTGCCATTTGTTGAGGGTTTTTTGATTGAGCAATTGCTGTATTTAATAGTATCCCATCAGCCCCTAATTCCATTGCAATTGTGGCATCACTCGGCGCACCTATTCCAGCATCTATGATAACAGGTATATTTGAATTTTCAATAATAATTTTAAGGTTTGAAACATTTTGTAACCCTTGCCCAGAACCGATGGGTGAACCGAGCGGCATTACAGTAGCACAACCTAAATCTTCTAGATGCAAAGCTAATATCGGATCCGCATTAATGTATGGTAAGACCGTAAAACCTTTTTTTACAAGAAATTCGGCTGCTTTAAGTGTCCCAAGCGGATCTGGTAATAAATATTTTGGATCAGAAATAACTTCTAACTTAACAAAAAAATTATCTTCTTGACCAATCCTACAAGCTAACTCATGACCTAAAAACGCTATTCTAATAGCTTCTTCCGCTGTTTGAGAACCAGCAGTATTAGGAAGTAACCATAGTTTTTTCCAATCTAAAAAATTAAGAAAAGTACTCGTATCGTTTTTTAAATTGACCGGTAATCGTCGAATTGCAACAGTTACAATCTCACAATTACTTTTTTCTATGCTTTGAAGAGACTTATTAACTGTTTTATATTTTCCAGTCCCTAACATTAATCGTGAATTAAAAGACTTATTTCCAATCTTTAATACATCAGAATCTTTCATCGTTTTTTTTTTAGTTTTATAAATACTCCCCAGGTAGGACTTGAACCTACGACCAATCGGTTAACAGCCGATTGCTCTACCACTGAGCTACTGAGGATGTATTAACTAATTCTAAAATATCATATATTTGTTAGTTTTTCAAGTAATTTCAATACTACTAATCGTTTTTCTTCAGTATTAAAAATCTTAAAACATTACTATCAAATTTTAAGTCATTTGCGAAATTATTGAGGTATTTAGGTAAGCTAGAAAAATTAATTTGTATAAAATTACCTTGTTTTTGATTTTTAATCCAATAAGCTAAATCTCTTTTTCCTCGAGAAACTACAGATATATTTGATGCACTTAAGTTTTGTAATGATTTTGCATAATTAAATGCCCAAGTCTTTAATTCACTATCATCAAACTCTTCACTTAGAAGAATTATCATTTCATATTTAATTATTCCTGACATGTTATACTACTAGAGTTATAAAAATTGACATTATAAATATATTAATAGGAATATATTTATAATGTCAATTTTTATAACTAACTCTATTATCTTAATTTACTAAGTCTTTAGACAAGAACGAATCTTTAATCTATGTAATACTTGAAATGATATAATGTTATTTTAATTTGTTAAATATTAAATTAAAATAATAATTATAATGTAAAGTAGTTTATATAAAAATTTTTATTGGACAATTTTTATGAACTGGGATAATATTCAAAATTTTTCATCTAATATAGTTTTTGGTATTTTATTAGTAGCAATGACAATTTATTGGCTTAGCTTATTTTTTTTAAATTGGACAACTAATTTAGCGAAGTTTGGTCGTGTATGTGCCATCGGAGCAAATATTCTTCTATTTTTTATTCTTTTTTCAAGATGGATTGTTGCTGGCTATTTTCCATTAAGTAATTTATATGAATCATTACTTTTTTTAACTTGGACATTATTAACAATTTATTTATATATAGAGTCTAAAACAAAAAGTAAATTAATTGGAGCGATTCTATTACCGGTTATTTTATTAATAAATGGATTTGCTAATTTAACACTCTCTCCAGAAATGCAAAAATCAAGCCCATTAGTTCCAGCGTTACAATCAAATTGGTTAATGATGCATGTTAGTATGATGATGTTAAGTTATGCTACTTTAATCGTTGGGTCTTTACTATGTATTTTATTCTTAATAGTCTCAAACTATAAAGAGGTTGATTTACAAGCAATAGATAAATCATATTTACCTGTTTATAATGTTTTAGTAGATTATTATGAGACTAAATCTTTAACCAATTCAGGTGAAGTTTCTGAATTAGGTAAATTAAAGCTTTTATCAAGTCTTGATAATTGGAGTTATAGGATTATTGGTCTTGGGTTTCCTTTTTTAACAATTGGTATTATTGCTGGAGGTGTTTGGGCAAATGAAGCTTGGGGATCTTATTGGAGTTGGGACCCTAAAGAAACATGGGCTTTAATAACATGGATTATCTTTGCAACATATTTGCATTCAAGAATTACAAAAGGTTGGGAAGGTAAGAAAACTGCTATTCTTGGTTCAGTAGGTTTTTTCATAATTTGGGTTTGTTATTTAGGTGTTAATTTTTTAGGAAAAGGTTTACATAGTTATGGATGGTTATCATAAAATCTAAAATCTGAAAATGTTTTAACATTTTTAGATTTTAGATTTTATGATAACCATCCATAATATATTATTAGTAGGCTAACCCTAAACTTCTAGTAGTTTCAGCTCCTAAGTAAACTCTTACACTTAAAAAATCTGTCGGACAAGCCGTTTCACAACGTTTACAACCAACACAATCTTCAACACGTGGAGAAGATGCAATTTGTCCTGATTTACATCCATCCCATGGAACCATTTCTAAAACATCAGTAGGACATGCACGTACACATTGAGTGCAACCAATACATGTATCATATATTTTAACTGTATGAGACATAAAATTTAGCTACTTTTATTATGGTATTACTTTAAATTATAGGTTATTTTTAAATTAATTAATCAAATAAGTAATTATATATTCAAAATATCGTTCTGCTTCATCAAAAACTATTTATATCAATTAAATTAATAAATGAAACAAAGTCTTTTTAAGGCCTTTGCAGATTTACGCTTTGCTATAACAGTTTTATTAATAATTGCTTGTTCTAGTATTATTGGAACAATAATTGAACAAGATCAATCCATTGAAACCTATAAATTAAATTATCCATTAACAAATAAAGTTTTAGGATTTTTATCTTGGGATATTATTATTAGATTTGGATTTGATCATGTCTATAAAACATGGTGGTTTTTACTTCTTATTCTAGTATTTGGTACTAGCCTATTAATTTGTACCTTTTTACAACAACTTCCTTCGTTAAAAATTGCACGGCGGTGTCAATTTTTTAGAACAACAGATCAATTTTGTAAATTAAAAATTTCTAAAAAATTAGAAATTAGTGGTCTTAACCAACTTTTATTTAGAATAAAAGAAAATCAATATTCTATCTATCAACAAAAAAATATTATATATTGCTATAAAGGTTTAATTGGGCGAATCGCTCCTTTAATTGTTCACTTTAGTATGATTTTAGTATTACTTGGTTCAGTCATTGGGTCTTTAGGGGGATTTAAAGCTCAAGAAATAATACCAAAAACAGAAACGTTCCATATTCAAAATATTTTAAGTAATGGACAATTAACCCTAATTCCACGAACTTCTGCTCGAGTAAATGACTTTTGGATTACCTACAATAAACAAAGAACCATTAATCAATTTTATTCGGATCTTTCTTTTTTAAATGATTATGGTTCGGAAATTGGTCGCCAAACTATTTTTGTAAATTCACCTGCTAAATATAATGGTATAAACTATTATCAAACGGATTGGGATTTAATTGGACTAAGAATCAAACCCGAATACTTTTCTACGTCACAATATCCCTTAATAAATATTGCAAATGGACAGGATAAAATTTGGCTTTCATGGATAACTCTTGAGAATAAGTTAGATGATGGATTCACTGTTTTAATCAATAACTTACAAGGTTACTGTTCGTTTTATAATAAATTCGGGCTATTTTTAGGTAATTTGGAGTTAAATGAAACACTTAAATTAAATTCTTCATTTACGTTAATCGATATTATTAGTTCTACTGGGTTACAGATTAAAACCGATCCAGGTATTCCTATCATTTATACAGGCTTCGGGTTTTTGATGTTAAGTACTTTAATTAGTTATATTACATATTCGCAAATTTGGATTGTTCAGAGTAAAAAAAAAATTTTTATTGGAGGAAATACTACAAGAGCCACTTTTGATTTTGAACTTGAATTTTTTAGAGTAACTAAATAATTTAGTAAAAATTTTTACTAGCTAACACATTATATTCGTCTTATAATTAAAATTAACAAGTGTTAAACTTGGGAAGAATTAAAATTATTAAAATGTTATTATGACAGCAACTTTAGAAAGACGCGAAGGCGTTTCATTATGGGAGCGCTTCTGCGCTTGGATTACAAGTACTGAAAACCGTTTATACATCGGTTGGTTTGGTTGTTTAATGTTCCCTACATTATTAACAGCTACTTCTTGTTACATCATCGCATTTATCGCAGCTCCTCCAGTAGATATCGATGGTATTCGTGAGCCTGTTGCAGGTTCATTATTATACGGTAACAACATCATTAGTGGTGCTGTTATTCCTAGTTCAAACGCTATTGGTATGCACTTCTACCCAATTTGGGAAGCAGCTTCAATTGATGAGTGGTTATACAACGGTGGTCCTTACCAATTAGTTGTTTTACACTTCTTAACTGGCGTAGCTTGTTGGATGGGTCGTGAGTGGGAACTTAGCTACCGTTTAGGTATGCGTCCTTGGATCTTTGTAGCATTCTCTGCTCCTGTAGCAGCAGCTTCAGCTGTATTCTTAGTATACCCAATCGGTCAAGGTTCTTTCTCTGATGGTATGCCTTTAGGTATCTCTGGTACTTTTAACTTCATGCTTGTATTCCAAGCAGAACACAACATTTTAATGCACCCATTCCACATGGCTGGTGTTGCTGGTGTATTTGGTGGTTCTTTATTCTCAGCTATGCACGGTTCATTAGTAACTTCTAGTTTAATCCGTGAAACTACTGAAAACGAATCAACTAACTACGGTTACAAATTCGGTCAAGAAGAAGAAACTTACAACATCGTAGCTGCACACGGTTACTTTGGTCGTTTAATCTTCCAATATGCTTCATTCAACAACTCTCGTGCTTTACACTTCTTCTTAGCTTTATGGCCAGTTGTAGGTATCTGGTTAACTTCTATGGGTATTAGCACAATGGCATTCAACTTAAACGGTTTCAACTTCAACCAATCAGTTGTGGATTCTCAAGGTCGTGTTATCAACACTTGGGCTGACATCATTAACCGTGCTGATTTAGGTATGGAAGTAATGCATGAACGTAATGCTCACAATTTCCCATTAGATTTAGCTTCAGGTGATGTATTACCAGTAGCTTTCACAGCTCCAGCTATCAATGGTTAATTTTTTAAAAATATTTGTGATCTAAACCTTTAAAGGTTTAGACACAATATTTATTAATTTCAATATTTATTAGTTTCAGTTCTATAAACTTTTTGTAACAGCGGCTATAACACCGTTTCTTAATTGTTCAATCAAACTCAGCTTTATTGTTTATATTGTATCTTAGTAAAAATTTTTTACGTTTACTATCTTGGGTTTGACCCTTTCTAACAATATTATAATTAACATATTCTTCTATCATTATAAAAATGTTAAACTAGGTTTTTCAAAATCTTCATTAGTTTTGGTAGATTCTATTAATTTTCTAACTTTATTATAGTTTAGTTACTCAATGATATTTTAAGTTATTAATTTTATTTTAGTAGTTATAAAAACTTTGGCATTGAACTATCTTCCCAGGAAGTTCCCTTCCAAGTATTGTCGTCGATTTATAACGTTTCACAACTGAGTTCGAGATGGATCAGCGTGGGTCCGTTTATTACACTAAAAACACCAAAGCCTAACCTATTATCAACTCAATGTTGATAATAGTAAATAGTTTTAAAAAATTCAAGTCCTCGGTCTGTTAGGACATCTCAGCACATACATTACTGTACTTACACTTAATGCCTATCAAACGGTTAGTCTTACCGTGACCTTACTCACTTACGTGATGAGAATATTCATCTTGAGGTGGGCTTCCCACTTAGATGCTTTCAGCGGTTATCCACTCCATACATAGCTACCCAGCGTTTA
>Ga0209196_1001654_pt1 | contig 15459 bp, 17 predicted proteins | sample COGITO_mtgs_1105_5_FD_184801 | JGI IMG/M metagenome (GOLD analysis project Ga0209196, IMG submission 184801) | Pelagic marine microbial communities from North Sea - COGITO_mtgs_110509 (SPAdes) (version 2) | ecosystem: Environmental > Aquatic > Marine > Epipelagic ... | reverse complement strand
TGGCCGTTGTTTATTCAAAAGGCACTACAAAACATACCCACACTCAATTGCCCTTGCAGGAGCTGTTGTTGTTTGTCTCACTTCCAAATACTCTTCTCCTTCAGATGCATTGACACCAATGATCGCCGCATTGTTGTGCATCTTCCTATTCATGTCCGCGTTCTTCTCACAGTGGCAAACATATCTGTACGCGAAATACAAAACACCGGCAGTGGAAATGATGTGGGCAACGAATTTTTGCTCGACTATTTTTCTCGGAATGCTCGTTTTTTTCAGTGGCGAACTTCAAGACACCATTCAATTTGCATTTGATCATTATTCGTTCGCCCTATTCATGTTGTCCCTCGTCATACCAACCATCATTGAACAATGGATGATACAACTCATGCTGAAACAATATGGCGCTCCCATATACGCCATGGTCATCACAGGATCAGAAGGATTCGCACTTCTTGGCCATAGTATATTATGGAAACACGGCGAACATCTGAAAAGTGTACAGATATATATTGGCCTCGTATTCACTGTCGTCGTTATGTACCTGGTATCTAAACTACATGGCTCGAACAGACAATACCAACCGTTGCCACAAAAAGACCTAGAAAAGAATTACGATTCCATGGACGAATACAGCCTTGACTCGGGATCGGGTGATGACACACACAAAGATTAAACCTCACGAAGTATTAACTGTCTTGTTCTTTATTTACTGTCTTTTTATTTATTAGAGGATGCACTGGCCTTCGATTTTACTATACATGTCAAGCTCATTCATGATTGTCATTTTTAACAAAATTGTATTGACTGCGTTTTCATTCACATCTGTACCCTTCATTATGTTGGCGCAATCCATCTTCACGGCCATTGTAACGTTCATAAGAGACTGCAACGCCATTCAAAAGCCAAAACTTGACATAGTCTTAGTTTGCATGTTCAGCGCCAGCAATATTTTCTTCGGTCTATCGTCTGCGGCCGCGCTGAACATAGCGATGTTTACGGCCCTTCGTAGAATATCTATTTTCATGACCATGGTGGCACAGTATTACTTCTTCCAAGAACCTATACACAAAGCAGTATTCTCGTCCGTCGTCATTATGATTCTTGGCTCACTCGTTGCAGCGGCAAACGACCTGGCCTTTTCGATGGAAGGATACACATACGTAACGGTCAATAATATTCTCACAGTGGCGGCGCAAATACAAACCAAGAAAACCCTCTCGAAAAAATGGACAAAAACCTCCATACTTTTCTGGACTAGTGTCTTGACAGCCTGTATATCTGCAATGTCACTCACACACTGGGACCCAGCCTCGTTCAAAGCTTGGCACGAGCCAGCATTTCAATTTGCATTCGCATGCTCTGTCGTATTAGGGTTTGCGATCAATTACAGTTACGCTTGGACCATCGAACAGAACGATGCCCTGACTCTGGCAGTCGCAGGTTCAACCAAATCTGCTATCATGGGGCTCATGGTCACCGCAGGCCTCTTTGACAGGACATATATTTTCTCATGGTGGAACTTTTCAGGGCTACAAATATCGACCTTAGGTTCTTTCATGTACGTTTGGTTTAGAAACAATCGCGCCGCGGACACACCTCAAACAGCTTGCTATGAGCGCTCAGAACACAACAAGGCTACGCGCGGTACTGACCTCAAACCCGACACAGTATAAGTACACACGCACACTGTATTTGTACACTGAATACGGTTTTTGTTTAAATGCCGACTGTAATTTACAAGATGGCGACAACTGGTCTACCAAATGGCATTCGCTACTTTCATTGTGCGATCAACGACGAAGTTTGGGATAAATGTGCGGTGTACACTGGTGGCCAGCTAAATGCTGTTGCGACGTATCGAAAGTATTATTGCACAAAGCCTTGGCAGCTCAAGTGGAACAAGTCTGTTGACATGGCTCCCATTTGGTATATGCCGGCTTCCAGGCAGGTTTCTGTGGAAAAGCTTGAAACTTTCCAACACAGCCCAGTGTCCATCGCGTCTTATAGTCCAAGCGATGACTTTGGACTCGTTTCAGCCATCTGAATTCCTCAAAAAAATTATTTGATTTTTGAATGCCGTATTTCGAACACACGATGGGTCCCCAAATGACGTTACATTTTGCTAGTTTATTAAAACGTTTGTTCACAGCATGCATATCCTGTGGTTCAAGATAAAACATAATTTCAATGTGTATTTCGTCTGGGACAACTTCCATGTCGCACGAAGCTATGTCTACTTATACTTGCCCCGCGGCGCTTTTAGGTATCTTGTTTATCAATTGACACCCAAATATTTTTGGTCTCATTTAGTTGCCAGCAACGATTTGCCAGCAACGATTTGACAGCGCATCCATTCAAACATAAACAATGGCCGTGCCGCTGTCTTCGTCAGAGCTCAGGGGGCTCGTCGTATCCGCAGTCGTGCGCGCGCTACGGGCGAATAAACCCACAAACTGTACGTGTCCAGACCTAACGACGCAGTCTCAGATCATAACGGCGTACTGTCACGTTCGCGCTCTCAAAGCGGTCGGCAGGGTGTCTGTGTCGGTAGGACGCGATATGCTTGTCTTCGCATTGAGCAAACAAAAAGACCAGCGCCTGTATACGACTCTCGACGACTGGCCGGCTGACGAAAAGATTGCTGGGTTTCTTACTTTTCCCGTCGAACATGCCGCAGGGATGTCGCTACGCGTGAACAAGATGCTTCTCGACGCATACGTCTCTGCAGAGACGAGTGGCGCGACCTGTGTGGTCAAGCGTCTCAACAATTACATACGTGCCGTATCTTTAATTCAATCATGACAGTGAACTATGTCGCAAACTACATTTGAAACAACAAATCGTACAATATTAAGAATAACCGTTTTATTGTATATACGTACACACACAAGAACAAGTACGATTATGAACAATGTATTCAAAAGGCTATTCAAGTCGTCCATACAAACTCGCCTAGGTAGGTGGTCCATCACCAAAAACCACGACGAGGCCAAACGAAAGATTGATCTGGCAAATTATGATCATTGTGGAACTTGTCCAACGATTCCAAAAGTCAAGTCCGACAACTTTGACAATTCTATGGACGTATCCATATGCGCGTTGCAATCACTACATTCGTACCCCAACTCAAAGACAAGTGTTCGCCAAACAGAGTATAAAAACACCTGATCCTTTCATAACACTTGAATATGGCATTCCACCATGTTCAAGCATTCGCAGACTGGGTAGACACGAAGGCGACACAAGGCAAAACGTTCCAAGACTGGCGCAATTCGTTTTGGCCAAAATACCAAAACCATTGTATGGATATTTCACGAAACATTTATATTATGCACGCGTCAACAGAAGCATTTCAAATGCTTTTGCAGCCTGACACGACATGGGAACAGGCTATGGCGAACACCGATTTGAGAAACGACATTGACGACATTTGCGAGTCTGTACAGATTTCTACAGACGATTACTTTACTTATGGAGCGCGAGAACATTTTGAAAAAAGGTGCAGAGAGATCTTTGATAGTGTCCGTGAAAAAAATAGTTATAGACTAAAAAATAAACCTATATAACATATATTTTAATGAATTACAATGAGCACTATACCAGTACCACCAGACATAGGAAACTTTGAATCTGCTTATTTAGCAGATTCAATAGTAAACAACAAGAATTCGCAAAAGGACCAAAATACTGTGGACAAGTATAGTCTCAGAATGAATTCGAAAATCATTGTCCCTGCCCTACAGATGCTCTACGACGGCAAAAATGACGAAGCCGTAGATTTCCTCAAGCGCTGTATCGTTCCAATGTTGAAAAAGCCAAGCTGGACACTGAACCTTTTCTTCAAAGTTTTAAATGCTAGTTTACAAGGCCTCGAAAAAGAAATGGCAAACGAAATACATGCTACCATACTCAATATTTATAATCAGGTCAGGGTCAAAAAGACGCTCTTAAAATTTTAACTTTGATTTCATTTGCTGCCACTTTACAATCAACCGCAGGACTATGTACACTATCGAATTCTATAGTAGCCGGTGCCTGTAGTATTCCTATTACGTATTTACGTTCTAAGTTGTAAATAGAACGTACTTTACCGTACCACGTATTCGAGCTTTCGAGCCTTTAATATATTCATTCGTTTTTAACTGTGCATCGTTTTACAAATTGTTTCATCATAATTATAGAATATGTGATTTAATATGTGCATAACACTTGTGTGACTAGAAACAAATAGCCATGGCCAATAAAGTTCTGTCAAAAAGAAAAAACGAACAATCGCAACCATCTGATGCAAAGAAACTACGTCTTTGCACACTTCACAGTGGTATAATTAGGTCTCGGGTATACAAAACCCGAGACCCAAATGAGCCAGATTTAGTTAACTATATATCGGCAAAATTAAGTACTTGGAATAAATGCGGCGGTAAGTAAGGCCCACCCCTGGCAAAAATATGTCCACGTTGAAGTCATATCATGGGGTACTCTTGAAACCGTAAAGGCACTCATTGAAGATGGCTTGTTGCGGAATAAGTCAAGCAACTGGAAACACATACCAGATGAATTTAAGGATGCTGTAATTGGTGATGCAATTCTGTCAAACGAATGGGTTTACAAACATATGAATGAGGAGCGAAAACTACGCAAGGACTTGTTACTTCTTGCTGTAGATTATATTGGCGAGGGGGCTACTCATTTGACTGAATATATACCAGACGTGTTCAAAAGTGACATTGATGTTGTCATTTCTCTTCTTGAAAAATACGCTTCCAACCGTCTTTGCGAGGACCTGAGAACTCTACCAAGTCCGTACGAGTGGTGTGACCAAGATTTATTCTCTCAACCTGTGTTTGTGATGCAGGCTATACGTCACGACTATGGCATTATGGATCATCTTTGTCAATATCATCCTGAAATGTATGAAAAGGTATCGGACAACAAGCAATTTGTTTTGCAGTTTATAGAGAGATACAAAAGCCAGGTCGTTGCAGAGCGCGATGGAGGCAATCCTTTGGGGTACGTGTCAATAAGATTGTGTGATGACCCAGACGTGCTCAACAAGGCTGCAGAGGCGGATAACAGCAATGGTTCATTGTATTGGGACACACTTAATTACGCTTCCAAACGTCTTTGCGAGGACCCCGATTTTGTCATTGGCATTTTACAATATTTACCATGGGATGTTGATGACCCCGATTATGTGCGCGAAATGCTCGAGAATAACTGTCCTTTTTTAGCTTGTGATATCGATTTTATTACTAGCGTGGTCAAAAAAGTGAGTGCAGATGCAATTCTCTGGTTTGACGACTGGTTTCGTAACAACTTCGATGCTGTGAGTAAACTCAGTAAGGCCAATGCCCTCGTGCTGGCACATGTCTCAGACGATCTCAAAGACAATCTCTATATTATTCAGACAGAATTCGCTAAATGTCCAAGTGATGAAGTACTCGAATTTGCATCCGACCGAGTTTATGACTTCATTGAGTCAATGAAAGATTTATATGCAAAACGCCGCGAAGCATTTCTTACATCGAAAACCGACACTGATGATTTTAAAAATGTGTACGATCAGATAGTAGCAAAACGACTTGCATTCATAAAAGACAAATACAACGCGCGAAAATAAAACAATAACATAACTTGTCTTGTATGAATTAAAAATGTAATTTTGATTTCATTTCTGGTAACTCAAGACGTCTTGTATGAATTAAAGAAGTTGTAAATGAACGTAACTCTCAGTTACCAGAACATAACCCCAACATATCAAGGCATAATGTTAAACGAAACCTTAAATCCCATTACTTTTCGACGATCCAATATCGCACTCGTATATGTAACACAATGGCCAAATGCCAAAACGAAGACTTGGGAAAACGCTGTTTAAACTGAATGTTAAAAGGAAAAGAGGTATCCCCTTTGCCCACTTTACTTGTAGTCACGAACCTGAAAATTGCATTACATCGGATGGAAGATGTTCTTTACACATGACCTCAAACGGCAAACGCAAAGTGGATTGCCTAAAAAATCCAGATGATGCTACCTCTTACACCACAGGCTCGCGCACAAAAGTCAAATTCGAATGCGATGTGTGCCAGCATACTTTTAGTTCGATAATCAATGGTGTTTCTAATGGGCGGGCATGGTGCGGACAATGTTCTAGTAAATGGAAACACTGTGGCAAAGATAACTGCGTCTACTGTTACAAAAGATCATTTGCCTCCTATGCAGGTGTGACACCAAACGGCAAACGCAAAGTGGATTGCTTGCTTGATAAAAATGATAAGTATGAGCCTATAGGCTCGCACACAAAAGTCAAATTCGATTGCGATGTGTGCCAGCATACTTTTAGTTCGTCAAACGACAAGGTTTCTATTGGCAGATGGTGCGGACAATGTTCTTTTAAGTGGAAACACTGTGGCAAAGATGTCTGCAACTACTGTTACAAAAGATCATTTGGCTCCTATCTTGGCGTCACGCCAAACGGAAAACGCAAAGTGGATTGCTTGGTAGATAAAAATGATAAGTATGAGCCTATAGGCTCGCACACAAAAGTCAAATTCGATTGCGATGTGTGCCAGCATGCTTTTAGTAGTCAAATTTATAATATTTCTGCAGATAGTTGGTGCGGCATGTGTTCTAAAACATGGAAGCACTGTGGCAAAGATGATTGCAACTACTGTTACAAAAGATCTTTTGGCTCCTATGCTGGTGTCACCCCAAACGGAAAACGCAAAGTCGAATGCTTGATAGATGTCAACGACGCGAAGAAGCCTATAAGCCACAACGGAAACGTCAAATTCGAATGCGATGTGTGCCAGCATGCTTTTAGTACGACACCGAACGGTGTTTCTAATGGCAGATGGTGTGGTCAATGTTCTATTAAATGGAAACACTGTGGCAAAGATAACTGCGTCTACTGTTACAAAAGATCATTTGGCTCCTATGCAGGTGTGACACCAAACGGCAAGCGCAAAGTGGATTGCTTGCTTGATAAAAATGATAAAAAGAAACCGAAAAGTCAGAACACAAAAGTCAAATTCGATTGCGATGTTTGCCAGCATGCCTTTAGTTCGGCACCCAATCAGGTTTCTAGAGGCAGATGGTGTCCCAAATGCAAAAACAAAACCGAACTAAAAGTGCTGAATTTTCTCGCCAAAGAGTTAGGCATGAAGACAAAACACCAGTATACAATTCCAGACATAAAAGAGATTTACAAAATACAGCACCGTTTTGATCTCTTGTTGGTGAAATACAACCTCGTTTTCGAAATAGACGGGTATCAACACAACGCAAGAGCTTGGCACGATAAGAATGATCACGCATTGTTTCGCAGACAAATTAAAGACAAATGGAAAGAGTTTATTGCGAGGAAACGCGGGTTACGTGTCGTTCGTTTTGATCAAGAAAGTATATGGGCGGACAGTTACGACTGGCGCGCTGAAATGAAGGATGTAATCAAAGACGCGAAACAAGTCAAATGAGTACTTAACGGTGCCAACCAATGAAAATTAGGGTTATCGCAAAACCGGGGAATGCCCACAAACACGAGCTTGAGTACTTAGTCTTACAAATAATTATAAGTTAGAATATAAATAAAATCTATTACATTTCACCAAGTTGTGAATAGAACGTAACTCTCAGTTACTAACCCTAACATAAAAATTAAAATTTTAACTTTGATTTCATTTCATGATCTAAAAACGAACCAATATGTTCCAACACATCTGTCGGAGCTTCTCTCTTGTGCCCTTTGCCTTCTTCGATTTGTTTCCGATGCATGACTCTGGCAAGCTCAAATAGTTTCCACTTATTCTAATAATGAAATACACTTGAGAATAATTACCAAAAAAAATGGACACTTTAAATCTACATCTGAGCAAGGAAATTGCATCTAATTTTCATTTTCATGGTGTTGTCAACTTCGACAAGCAAGAATATTTATCTTGTGACCCATTTATATTCAACACTGAGAAGGGAATGACAGCTTTGCCAGTGACTTTGCCTCCATGGTCACGCGCACCAAAAACATTGTCAACGTTCTTACATTCCAATAAAAGTCAAAAAAAAAATGGTGAAGGGTACAAAATTTGGTCAATGTTTGATAAATTGTGTACGCATGACAAAAATGAATGGTGGTAAAGTAATTTTTGGATATTCTGTTTTTACAGGAACAAAACATACTCTTCTTGAAAAACATTGTGTATATGAGTCACCATCCGGGAAATTGATTGACATTACGCCCGGGGCCGCACCTTTAGAAGTGGAACCATACACGTTATTCTGTACTGACCCTACGTTTGTATTAAACACCTCTGAAAATCGTGACAGAACAATCGAGCAAATGAATGTTACCCATATAATCTGGTTAAGCAGAGCTGAGCTGAAATGGATGAGACGAATCAAATGGTCCGGTAAAGAAATATTTATGTCAGGACCGTTAAAAGTATCTAATATCGACCGCAGCCAGGTGCGTTATGGGGAGAAAAAATGTTCGGAAAATTAGGGTTATGGTTATCGCAAAACCTGGAAATGCCCACAAACACCCACAAACACGAGCTTCAGTACTTAACCCTACAAAGCATTATAAGTTAGGGTCAATGTTAGGGTCAATGTTCCGACTAGGGTTAAAGTTAGGGTCAAGGTTAGGGTCAATGTTCCGACTAGGGTCAGGGTTAGGGTCAAAGTTAGGGTCAATGTTCGAAAATATGTGTCAATAAATCTGTTTATTTATTAACTATTATAATTTTATTGTAATATGCTCAAATTTCTTTTGGCCGCAATGAACTCGTCTTTCGTCAATAACCCCTCCTTGTACATTTCCACCAATTGAACCAATTCTTGCGTCGCGCTGCGTCCCGTTTGCGGAGCACTAGGCGCGGTGATGGGCGTTTGAGCAGGCGCAACGGGCACAGCAGGTTTATCCTCAAAAGCAGAGTCCAACGACGCAGACACGGACGACGCGTGATCCTTCTTGCCATGAACATATTTCGAAGTCGTTTTCAATGATGAATGGCCCATTTGATCCTTAATGGTGGCAATGTCGACTCCCGACTGCGCACCGTGCGACGCAAACGCGTGGCGGAAATGATGCGACGCCACGTCTTCGAGGCCCGCGGCGCGCGCCGGCTTTTTGATGTAATTCCACATGGTCTTTTCGACGATATGCGTGTCCTTAAAACGTCCGGGAAACAGGTACTGGTGACCGCCTCTGGCCTTGGCCGCTTCAATGAATGGTTTCAATAGTTTGGCCCCTGTTTTTGCTATTGGCACATCGCGTTCCTTTTTGCCCTTGGCCGAAGCTTTTGTGACGGTGATCGTCATGTTTCCGCCGACCGTTTTGCATTTAGACGCGGCGAGATGCACTGTCTCTTTCGTGCGCAGACCGGCAAAGTAGGCAGCGGCCAGCAAGGCCTTGGTTTTTTGGTCGTCCGTGGCATCCATAATCTTTTTGACTTGTTCAATGGTGAGATCTTTTTTCTTTTTGGGCTTGGGCGCAGCAGGAATTTTAATGTGCTCGGAGCGATCTTTGGGCGTCACGTCTTCTTCGGCGAGATGTTTGAGGAAGCTCGACGTCGCGCTGAGTATCATAGTTTGATTGGACGGCGTGGCGCGCGTTTTGACGTCTTGCTGAAATTGGTTGACGAGCGTGCGGGTAATGGCGTCTTTGGGATGTTTCTGGACATTGCCTTGTTGTTCAATGAATTGAATGAACTTGTTGACATATGGCCTGTATTTTCGAATGGTTCCGGCATTGGAATAGTTCGAGAGCCACTCTTCGCGTCGCGCGTGCCATTCCTCGTGAAATGTGGGTCCGCTGGCGTAGTCGACGTGTTCCTGGTATTTTGTTATTTTTCCGGAATTGGCGTGCGGCGCACTTTCCAGAACTGGGGCACTTACCGGAACTGAATTCCGAGAAGCCCCCTTCTCAGAACTCCTTTTAGACCCTTTTCCAGAATTCAATGCAGACTTTCCAGAACCCGACACCGGCAAAGACTTTCCAGAACTCGCAACACGTGAAACTCCCACACCGCCTGAAACGCCCGCACCGCCACGAAACAGAACGAAAACACCAGGAGACGTCGTTGCCACAGACTCAGAACCCACGCACAACCCAACATTCCCGCGCTTTGAAACAGGAGGAGACATCTTTGAAATCTCAGCTTTTGAAAACCCAGCTTTTGAAACAACATTTGAACCTATTTCAGAACCACCAGACACATCAGGCATACGCGACCGATACGTATTCGAAACCCGGCGATGGCGCGACGCCAGAACAGCCGCTGTCACGCGCGGCGACAAATCCGCAGCGCGCGGCGACAACCCAAAAGAAACATGCTGTTGCGATAGCTGCAAATACTGCGGGCTATGTCCGTGCCGGTGCAGGGGTTGCTCCTGTAAACAAGATTGCTCCAAACTTGACAAGGAGGGGGGAACATCAAGAGATAGAGCCCCCACGGGCTTCACGGGCCTCGCAACGCCTGCCACGCGCTCGTTACTCCTCTCGTCCATGACCTTTGTCGTCGCTTTGACCTCCTTGTACCTTTTCTTCGCAGTCTTATAGCGCGCCTGCAGTGCTTTGTCGCCGGGGGCGGCATCCCGAGCACGCTTCGCGGTCCTCTTCGCTTCCTTGAGGACTTGGAGGTATTCGACACCACCATTCGTCCCCGGGACCTGCACCAAGCGCGCCAAAGGGCTCAGAGCACCACCGGGCCCGACCGCACCCCCCGACGCGTCCGGAGAGCGTCGCTCGGAGTCGGAGACGGACATGCTGCGCAGGGACGCCATGACTGCGGCTGGCAAAGTGTCGTCTTTACCGATGTCCAGTAAAGAGCTCGACCGCAACCCCGACGGCGTCATCGTGATAAAAAACAATGGTCGCAAGACGACTATTGAATGAATGAATGCATATGCTTTCAAAAGTGTTTTCAAAATTAAGTGCCGACTGGTCAGGTATATACACGCACAAAACACGGCTACCGTAACACTATATACCGACGCAGTGGATGAAGACGTACAGTATGTAAGCCATCAGGGTAGTCGTACAGTACAACTACATACCACGCATACCGTGCTGACAATGCGAACCCTAACCGTGACCCTAACCCCATATGAGAACCCTAACCGTGACCCTAACCCCATATGAGAACCCTAACCGTGACCCTAACCGTGACCCTAACCCCATGGATGGGTTCTTCACTCGGTGCGGTTAAGTACCAAATACATATAACCGAAGACGCTCCGCATGGTCATCGCACGAAATCGCATTGGGCAATTGTGTTGCCATGTCCCCAAATCGCAATTGGCAATTGGTCCTCGCTCAGCCAAAGTGAGTGATTTTTACAACGACGATTTTACGAGTACATTACTGTATGTCCCAAAAGTATGCGTCATTCTTAGTCGCCATAACAGTTTTTTTGATATATAAAAAGCACGTGACACCCAAAGATCATGTTTGGGCAATTTGTGTGGGCCGAGCCCCGACGTCTTCGTCGACAATCTCAATTCCTTCCCAAATTCGAATTGCTGGCCAAGTCATACCCAGAACCAATCATCACTGAGCAAGTCAGAAGAACGTTGTTTGGCAGGCGCAAAGAATACAACGTCCGACTACTGACATTAGATGCCTTTATGCAAACCATTGATAAACCAACAGTCGACGATTTCGACGTCGACGAGACCACTGTTTGCATGCGAAAGGATGACTTATCATCGGAGATGGAAAGCATTGAATTCCCAGACGGATTTGGCAGTATATCGTTCGCCGAAAAGGCGCGCTACACATACTTGCAAATGCAATTCGAAACCAGGACAGACAAGCAAATGCTTTGGGGAGCATTTCAAATGGTTTGGCGAGGCATCGCCAAAAGAGAGGCCCAAGATCGCATGATTACATTTCAAAAAGATGGAAAAGAGATAATGAAAATGAATATTTAGACCTACGAAGCGGGCCTCACAAAATAGGCTATTTCGTCCGCAATGACTATTTTTGCACCCATGGTTCTGGCCCTATCTAGGAAATAAAAATCCTCTGTATTACTCGGGGTGAAGTACAAGCCGTTGTTTTTATAAAATGAAGTCTTGACTGCAAAGCTTATACCCACTGCGTTTTTCTTGAATGTCGTTTTATGATTCATGGGAGGGACAATTCCCAAACGCGGATGTTTCATTCGGAAAATGACAATGTCTGCGTCGTATTTTTTGAGGTATTCTCCATATTGGGGCGATACGGTGTCGTCGTCATCCACAAAGCCAACCCAATCCGATTGTATATTTGACCTCATACCTTGATTTCTGACTAGGCCTGCAGAATTCACACCCTGACCAAGTTTTTTTTGCAAGGCAATTGTTTTCGAATTCTGGCCAGAAGCTTTTGTTGAGCAATTATCAGTGACCACTAGTACATGAGCATTTTTGATTGCGGATACTGTGTCAATGGTTCTTTGAAGCGTCTCCCTACATTTGGTCGGCACTATGAAGGTTATTGAAGTATGTTTTGCGGCGCGTGGACACGTCTTCAAATACGAATGGTCGTGAATGACTGGAGAGTTGTTCCCTGTCACTCTACACTGACCTTTGTGCGGGCCTGTGTGTGGAAGCCATGCGTCCCTTCCCCTATCCGCTATGAAGTGTGCATTGATAGTAAAATATGCCTCGGCTCTGTGTTCAAGGTTCTCAAAGGACATCCGAGATAATGTAGAGGATCGAATGGCAAAGAAGTCCGTGTGCATCTGATTGTGAATACAGTGGGACGTGTTACACCCCGTATCCTGGCAATCGTCGAATATTCCATCAACGCTTTCGTCTTGCATAGTTTTCAGAATCCACGTGTCATTGCGAATGATGACATCTGGATTTACCCGTATAACCCATTCGTATCCCTCATACCATCTATTATTGACCATTTCACGCATTGCTAAATTTGCTCCGCTGTGGTAACCTGGATTAACGTATGTAGACACGACCACATTTCCGTCGAACATGTCGTACATCCAATCAGCGGTGTCGGTGGCAAAGATTCGCACGTCGGACTCTTGAAATAGCCTCTGAGACACAATAGCCGGCCAACATTTAGCAAAAAATGAAACGTGGCGTTTGGAAAGATGTGTAGAAATATATATGAGATTTTTTTTACGACCAGCCAACGCGTCGAATCTCCAGTTTTGATCAATGGCATGGACCCGCGCCAAGTTGGCTCTACCCTTACGTACATGATCGAGCATGAAAAGAATATAGATCAGCGTCAATACGTACAGTATCATTGACGTCCATTCGATTTCTTTTATACTTGATGACATACTTTTTGCGACCTGACACCTCTATTTGACTTCTGGTGACTTCTTGTGACTTTTCATTTATTCAAAACGTCTATTCAAAACGTATCAAAACAAATGCCCGCCTGTCCTATGTGCCGAACCGTGTTCGCAGCAAGCGTCGGTTTGCGCCTGTATCAAGAAAACAAGTGTGCAATATGCCTTGAAAAGTGCGCAGAGATGATCGCATTGCCGTGTGGGCACCAATTCTGCAAGGAAGACATCGAAAAGGTCGGCTTTCACCCGGTTTCGTCACAGAACATTGTAGCAAGTCATGGGGCACCAGTCCCAAACAACCAGACCGTTCACGGTGTACATACCCAGATGGTTCAGTCGGCGACAGACACCGTCATTGACCTTACGGGCGCAAGCTATAGCCTGCCAATCGTCCGGAGACGCCGGCGCTGTGGTTGGTGTGGTCACATAGGCCACACGCAGCGTAGGTGCCGTCAGCACATTCAACAATGTGGCTGCAAGACATACAGGGGTTCAAGGCATAAGCAGCGGTTGGGGGCAAAGGAGCTATGTACCCTGTGCAACAAAAGGGGCCATGCAAGCTACAGCTGTACGCAAATCGTACGTGGCATGAGGCTGCCACGCGTGACTAGATAAATGGCGTCACGCCGTGAAGCAGACATGCTACGCAGCAGCATTCGATATGACGCGACAAATGACGTCATCCGATTAAATAAGTACTTGTGCTTACATAATTTGAAAACTTTAATTCGAAAACTTTAATTTGAAAACTTTAATTCGAAAACTTTAATTTGAAAACTTTAATTTGAAAACTTTAAATTCATTCATTATAATATTGCTAAACCCCACCCCATTCACCCACACCACACCACACCAGTCATGTCCGCACCATCCAGTTCGGTACCATCTAGCCAGCCCCAGGCCAGCGGGACCCCATCAAACAGCGTGGAATCGAATTCTGCACCGTCTGGGACCACCGCGAACGCGTTTGCGAGCGTCGTTGGCTTCAACCATCTCTCGAAGACGCTTTTCACTGGCGTGGGTACAGACCACATTCTGATTGATCACTCTGGTTCTATTCATGGACCAAATGCTCTTCTGGAACGCACTGCTGTGGCCGCCCTGATCAAAGGAAGCAACGCCGAAGGCAAGATCGTCATCCCAAAGCCCTGCGGCGGCACTGCGATCATTTCTGCGGTGTCTGCATGCCTCGAGAACAAGTCTGGGGACAGCACGATCTACTTGTTCACGGACGGCGAAGAAACTTGCTATTCCGGACCATTGATTGTTGGGAAAGAAGAAGACGGTTCCCCCAAAGTCGAAGAGTTCTTTGGCAGCAGTGCTCATAGGGCCAAGCTTCTGGCCGACCATCTCGAGTACCACGGCGTGAACGTTTGTGTGCTTGGGATCGGTGCGGCTGCTCAGCCGATGGTTCAAAACATGCTCAATCGGAGTAACGTGTTTTGCGCTCACATTGACAGTGGAGCTGACACTAAGGCCATTGTCAGTGTCATGCGCACTCTCAAGGGGATGACCAAGCGCACCGCTGGTTCTTCGGTGACTCGAAATGGCAAGCAACATACTCTGCTGGTCACTCTGAATCCAGAAGTTCAAGAATCCATCAAGAACCTGACACCGGCCGAGATGGACGAATTCGATGACGTCATCGGAAACGTCATCGTGTCGGATTCTCATATTGTATGCCCGTCTGATCTCAAGCGTGCTATGAAGCAGGTCTTCGACAATTACGATGAGGACATCAGTGGTCATGAAAAGGACATCAAGTCGGCTCTGCTTTTGGCTATGGAGGCCATGTGTGATGAACCACTTCCGGCCGCAATGATCAGCAGCAAGCACTCTGCAGTGATCGGTGTGCCTCAAGACTGGCGCGACTTTCGTCGCCATTGCAACCGACTATTTAGTCAGATGGCTACCGCGGAGATTGTGAAACGCGAACCGGCTGTCATTACGACGGGCATTTCGATCACAGTCAACGGGAACGAGCACAAGTTTTCGAGTGGTTGTGCTCAGTACAGCTGCCAGGTCCCCAAGTCCGCTGTCACTGGCGTCGCAGAGGATGAAGACTTCTGCACGGCTCGCTCGAAATTGCCTGTTCCCAAGACCAAGAAGCGCAAACGCGAAGATACCCCGATGCCACCGCCGTCGGCTCAAAGCGGGG
>Ga0209196_1001627_pt1 | contig 15650 bp, 5 predicted proteins | sample COGITO_mtgs_1105_5_FD_184801 | JGI IMG/M metagenome (GOLD analysis project Ga0209196, IMG submission 184801) | Pelagic marine microbial communities from North Sea - COGITO_mtgs_110509 (SPAdes) (version 2) | ecosystem: Environmental > Aquatic > Marine > Epipelagic ... | reverse complement strand
CCGCAGTCTCCCCGGCGTAGGTATTTGATCCGGCGAGGGTCAGTGTGCCCGTGCCAGCCTTAGAAAGCCCGCGAGCCGAACCGTCCTCAGAAATGGCGCCACTGATAGCCAGGTTATGGTCGGTGCCAGTGCTGATCGTGCGGTCGCCACCAGTCAACTGCAGACCGAGCGTTATACTATCATCAATCGTTCCAGCAGCATCGGCCGAAGTAATATCGCCGGTTAAGTCGATGGCATTGCCTGCTAGCGTGAAGCTCTCGGCGGCATCGGTGTTGGTGAACTGGATGCCGTTGGCAACATAATCAGTCAGGCCATTGGTTGTGCTGGCCTGTGTGGTACCAGCAAAAATGACTTCGGTATCAGTTAGTGGGACTGCATCGCCAACCCAATTCTCCGCAGTGGACCAATCGGCATCAGTACCTTCGCCATCCCAGGTATAAGACGTGGGAGTTTCCGAGAGGGTCAATACGAGATTGTTGCCATCCAGTGCAACCAATGGATTCAAGCCAGATGTATTAAAGGAACCAGCTACGACCGTGACCGAAAGCGGGTCAACGTCTCCAGAATCATTTGAGGTGATTAGGTTAATCGTGGTCGACGCAGTTCCTGTGTAGTTTGTACCATCGACAACAATGTCGACCACGCCAAGTCGTATATAATTCGCTACAGCTATAGTACTGACACCAGTAGCATCTAGATTGAAGTTTATGGTTAGTTCTCTTCCTGCATTATTACAATTCAGAATACCGATCGCGATGGTAGATGAGCTGCCATTGATGTTCCATGTGGGGTTGCCCAATGCATAGCCTTGCGCCACAGGTACAGTAAATGTGCCGTCATTAAAGTTTAGAGTACCTGTATATTTGAACGTATCAGTGACAGTGAGAGCATCATCCGACACGAAACTGCCACCATTCAGGTTGACTGTGCCGTTACCGAATGGGACAAAATTGCCACCGCTGGTATCAAGATCAGTCAGGTCGATTGTGCCACCAGTTTCTATATTCACTGTCGCGCCAGTATTATCGAGCGCTGTAACATCGCTGTTTGCGGAATCAGTGTATGTACCGCTGACGGTGAGTGTTGAGCCAGCAGCCATAACCACTCCTTCACTAAAAGTAGTGGCGGTGGCGATCTCGAGGGTTCCTGCATCGAGTGCAATTTCGCTATTCACCACGTTTTGCAGTGTCAACGAGCCAGATCCAGCTTTGTTAAAACCACTAGAGGCACTAATCGCATCGCCCGTGAAGATGTAATCATTGCCAGTCGTGTTGTCGACGTTTACAAGGAGAGGTGCAACTGCACCAGAAACGGTCACAGTACCTGCGCCTGTATCGCCGAAGTTGACCAGATCACCGTCTGTAAAGGTACCGCCAGACCAACTTGTGGGGTCATTGGCAGTCCAAGTCGTGTCTGATGAACCATCCCACGTATATGCTGCAAATGCAGTATTAGTGATCGTGCCTGAGCCCGTGATGCGATCGCTTTCATTGGCTGCGCCTGAGCCTGTAGCGCCCCATTCGCCAACCACGGGGCCAGCGCCGAGGTTTATCGCACCTACATTGATGTTACTACCGGAAGGTAGATCCAGAAGCGAATCTGCCGCAACCGAGATGTTGATTGTATCAGCAACGCTGGTCAACACCACGGTCCCGCCGCCCTCGACCGCGAGAGTGCCGCTACCGCTGATGGTACTACTGAACTCGGTGCCTTGAGTGACGGTGCCAGCCTGATTGACCGAGAAGGTGGCTCCGCTAGCAATACTGATAGCACTGGTGGAACTGAGCGAGCCCTCAAGCTGCAGGGTGCCGGCGCTGACGGTGGTCGCGCCCGTGTAGGTGTTGGCTCCAGATAGCGTCAAGGTTCCGGTGTTGTCCTTGACGACGGCACCCGTGCCACTGATCACACCGCTCACACCGCTCAGGGTCTGGTTGGCAGTGCTGTTGTGCTTGAAGATGCCGGCGTTGGTGATCGCTGCCGTGAACGTGCCACCATTGAGGCTAGAGGAGCCCCCGATCTCCAGGGTGCCGGCATCGATAGCTATGTCATTGCTAATGGAATGAACTCCCGTGAACGCCATTGTCCCCGCACCGCTCTTGGTTAGGGTTCCGTTTCTCCATTCCGCTGAAAACTCCAGATCCACATCGTCCGAACCATCGGCGACATTGAATACGGTGTTTCCAGATCCCTGATTGTTGATAAAGCCGTCGTTTGTCCGGGATATGGTGTTTTTCAACCCGCCAGTGGTTGTGAAGGTGTGCACCGCAGCCTGAAAGAGGTGGTTGCCACCGTTAAAGTTAATCGTGCCGCCGCCATTGCTATCGAAGGTGAAGGTTTTGCCGGTCAGGCTCGTGCGGTTGTTACCGCCGATATTGGACTCGAATTCCAGGGTGGAGCCGTTGTTGATGTTGAATGCACCGGTGCTGACGCTCTTTAAATCAGCTACATTGATGAAGCGCAGGGTTCCGCCGTCGATCGTGGTGGTGCCGCTGTATTGAGGAGTCCCCATCTTGAGATCCAGCAGTCCTGCGCCACTTTTTGTCAGCCCACCGGTGTTGGTGTTGGCGAGCGCGGTGCCAAACGTGACCGTCTGGCCGTTGGTGTCGAACTTCATCGCGCTGATGCTGTTGACGATGCGCGAGCTATAGTCGGTGCCCGCGCTGTTGGCGGTGTATTGCAGCGTGCCGCCGCCAAAGCTGATGTCACCGCCGTTGCCGAGGGCTCCCGAGGTTGCCGCCACATCAGCGACGCCAGCCACCAGCGTGCCAGCGTTGATGCTGGTAGTGCCGATGTAAGTGTTGGCACCGGTGAGGGTCAATGTGCTACTACCGCTCTTGGTAAGTGGGCCGCCGCCGCCGATGGCGCCGCCTTCGAAGGTGTAGGAAGCCGCCGAGTCAACAGTTACGCTGGCAGGTAGGACTGTGCCCGAGATCGTAACGATGCCTGCGCCAGTATCCCCAAAGGTGGTGCTTGAGCCAGTCGCAAAAGTACCAGCCAAATTAGATGCGTCATCGGTCCAATTAGATGCGTCACCGGTTACCCATGTGGAGCTAGACGAACCATTCCACGTAAGATCGTTAGAAACAATGATCGTACCACTGCCTGTAATTTGACTATTGGTGTTATCGTAGGTGCCAGGCGTGGCCAATGTGCCACCTAAGGTTAAGCTAGCAGGAATGATGGAACCGGTGAAATCTAGGTTAAGTACCGCCCCAGAGGCGACGATGATGTTAGTTTGATCAGGGATCGGGTTGCTAAGCGAGAGCGTACCGGCACTGACCGTGGTATCGCCCGTGTAGGTGTTGGTACCGGTGAGGTAAGCGGTACCGCCGCCTGTCTTGGTGATCGAGCCGCTGCCCGAGATGGCGGAGCCAATCGTGATGGTGGAGTTGGCATTATTGAAGGTATCCAGTGTGAGGTTATTGCTTCCCAAAGCCAAGTTGCCAACCGTCCCTGTCACCACGAGTTGGGAAAACTCGTTGGATGTGGTCCACGTCTGATCGGCGGCCACCCTGTATTCGTCCAGAATGGAATAGGTGCGCAGTGTACTGCCTGACGCTGCCGCCGTGATGCCACCGCCAGCGGTGCCGAGGGTGCCACCATTGCCATCATTGCCATTGATGGTGAAGTCGGCGTCCGGCGTGCTGAAAGTCATGCTTCCCCAGGTCCAATTTGCGCCGGGATTAAAGTTCACGAAGTCACGTGCTGGCGTTGCACTAAAAAAAATGTCGCGGCTGGAGTTGTTACCTGGATTAACTATCGCTCCACTATCTAAAACCCAGTTGCCGGAGTTGTTTGCATTGGCGTTTGTCCCATTCCCAGTGTAGGTGACGTTCTCCGCCTGTGCGCTAGTCGCACTGAGCAGCAGTGCGGCGAGGGAGAGTAAGGCGGTCGCGCCCGATTTTAATTGACTAGCGATCGAGCTAGAACACGCAATTCGCGATGTTGTGGACGCGCCAGTACTGGCGATTGGGGTCATTCGAGGTAGCATAATATCTGACTGTGGGGTTGGAGTTAATTAAATCAAAAAAAACGACTACTGCTACTATGTTAGTACCAACAGCATTCATAAAAGCATGCCTATATTACCACATATTAAATACTTGAACATCGGGTATTTACCCGATGCCGCGCAGCTGCAACTGCATTTAGAGTACCAGCACCACTCAGTCGGTCGCCGCGGTGTTTGCCCATGCCAGCGTTCGATCGACGCGCAAGTCACTGATTGCGAGGATTTAGCAATCTTTTTACAGACCTCAATTCGAGGCGCTACGAGCAGTCATAGCCGGCGCGCGGACCACCGCAGCACTCACAAAAAAAATCTGCATTTTTTTAAAAACCGCACCGCTGGCCGACACCACCAGCATCGGCGGTGGCTGGCAACTCACCCGGCGCGCAGCTTGCGCTGGCGTGAGCGCTGGTCGCCAGCCGCTGGCCGAGTCACGCGGCGGCGCAACTAGCCGAGTCGCGCGATTTTTTCAGTCTCAGCAGCAGCAGCTAGTCGCGCTTATTTCACTGGCAGTGCGAGGCTTGAATAGCGATGGCCCGCGGCATGCGTCATCCGCGGATAACTGACTAAGAAGTTATTCTCGTCGATCAGGTTGATCAGATAGTGGCTGGTGCCCTGCGGCAGTTGCGCCGAGACTTTGCCACCGGGCAATAGTGTGGCCGGCTGGCGGAACCACTCTTCGTAAAAATCACCGCCGTTGCAGGTATACAGCAAATTAGCACGCACCACCTGGGCGCCGTGCTCTTGGTAGACAAATAGCACGCTATCCCCTGCCCGACTATTGGAGCGCACCGTAGGCACCTGCGTATGCAGCGGCAGGCGTTGACAGTGCGGATTGTAATACGGATAGCTGGCCTTCATTTGCGTAAGAACTTCGGTCAATTCCCGGTTCATCGACGCGGCTTTTTCTGGCAGCTTAGTGGCCAGATTATGTGCTTCTTCGATATCCGCACGGTTCTGCTGACCACTCTCTGAGTCATACAAACGGTAGAGCTCCAACTCGGGCTGGGCATTATAGTTGCGGACTAATTTATAGTCGCCGATGCGCAGAGCGCTCTCCTGCGCCGCACTGTTGGGAAAGTGCCAGAGCATCGTATCGCGCACTGTGCCGTCCGCGGTGCGGATCAAGGAAGCATCGGTCGGGTCTTGCAACAGCAGCGTAGAGATATCCAGCCCGTCGAACTGCTTGCCGGCCGGCTTGTCCGTGCCGGTCAAGGCCAGGATGGTCGGATAAAAGTCGAGGCCGTTGACCATCACCTCCGACTGCACCCCGCGCGGGACATTCGCTCCGGCAATGATCAACGGCACCCGTGTGCCGCCTTCCATCGCGGAGATCTTGCCTCGATCCAGTGGGTAGTTGTCGGTGATAATTTCGCCGGGATGGCCTTCCATACCGCCGTTGTCGGAGCTGAAGATAATATAGGTATTTTCAATCAGCTTATGCCCCGGCCAGCGCGGATCATCGGTGTTTTGCAGATAGTCAAATAGTCGGCCTACATAATAATCGAGCTGCTCGACCATCGCGCAGTAAAAAGGATTGGTCTGCCCTGCCTTGGTCCAGCCCTGTTGGTGCGCTGCAGTGATTTCCACTCCCAGCTTACGCTCATATTTGCGCAACAACTGCTCGCTGTGCATCATGATCGGTGTGTGCACCAGCCAACTGGCGAAATAGAGGAAGAATGGTTTGTCCTGATTCTCCCGTACAAACGTCATGGCATCCTCGGTTGTCTGATCGAAGGGAAAGCCGTTTGCATCCAGCCGATACGGATCGTTGGCGTCGCGAGTCGCAAACCCGGTCAGACGGTTTTTCATACCGCTCTGTACGCCGCGGCTGTTACGCGTGTAGTCGAAGCCCTGATCCTCTGGCTGCGGATAGCCGTGGTGACGCATCGCAACGTGCCACTTACCACTGTGCCCAGTGGTATAACCATTCGTCTTGAGCGCTTCGGCGATGGTCACGGTCGCTGCCGGCATACGCGCGCTATACCACGGCGACAGGATCGCCCAGCCGTCACTATGCGCATGCGGCGGCTTGCCACCGGAAACGTGCGTCATCTGCGCACGCGCCGGATGATCGCCGCTGAGGATCGCCGCTCGCGACGGCGCACAGGTCGGTGCTGGCGAGTAGGCCTGCCAAAACAGCACTCCACGCTTCGCCAGTGCATCGAGATTCGGCGTCTCCATCGGCGAGGGCTCATCGATGTCATAGCACTTCACATCCTGCCAGCCGAGATCATCGGTGAGCAGCAGGATAATATTCGGCTTTGCGGGTCGCTCGGTGGCAGCCGCGGTACTTAGGGTCGCGGGCAGAATGCAGAGCAGTGCGAGCCAAGCGCCGAGCGAGGTAAATTTAAGATGATTCATCATTTGATTCGATAGTATAATCACAGCGATCGCAGCAAACAGTTGGCAAGCTGCAGACGCGGCATACAAGGGCTTAATACGACTGCAAACAAGTACGATTTCGCGATTCGGTCAAGCTAGGACACTGAGTGCATTCTACCTCGGGCTACAGGCTGTCGCTCGACTCAGTGGATGTGAGCACTGTCGGGCTGAATCGGTAGCGAGCGGCTTTTTTCCCGCCCATAACCGACAATGTCAATGGTATCATCGGACACCTTGATCACCGCGTACGAGTTCGTTTCGGTTTCGACCATGCCCTTGAGCGTGACATAGTGAATGCCGCCTTTTTTGCCGTAATTTCCACGGTGGTTGTGGCCGTTAATGTAGGCTTTCACACAGGGGTAGGATTCGAGCAGGGTCATGACTTCATCCGCATTCCACAGGTTGTGATTATTTTCGGGATAGATGGGGAAATGACAAAAAAGGATGACTGGTTCGTTATCCCCCTGCGCCTGCTCCAGCACCGTTTTCAACCAGGCAAGCTGCGGTGCACCAATCGCACCATTCCATTTCGGCGAGCTAATCTTATTTTCAATATAGTATTCGGATGCGTGCTTCGCTTCGGTACTGCCCTCTGGGTAGGCATGAAAACTGACATCGTTGCCATCCAGCACCACATAGCGCCAGCCCTTGACTGCGTAATCATAATACTTGGCAGGCATGCCCAACTTAGCTGGCACGTCTTTCTTCAGGTGATCCGCCACCGAAAAGTCGTGATTCCCCAACACGTGAACCTTCGGCATCGTGAGCTGGTCGAAAATTGGATTCAGCACATCGAAGTTCTTAAAATCACGCTCAATAAAATCACCCAAGTGCGTGACAAAATCCAGCTGCATGCTGTTGAACTCAGTCACACAGTCCGCGAGTTTCTGTTTGGATAATGCATACATTCGATCCCCTCTGCTGTTGCCATCACAATACTGACAGTCGGCAATCGCACCAAAGGTATGCTCGGCCGGCAAAGCATCCCCCGCAACAGACTGAGGAACCGCACAGGACACCCAAAGCGCAATCAACACATAGCAAATTTTATTTCTCATACATTTTAATTGCATCTATATTGCTAGTATTAACTAACCAAGATTTGAGCAACGATCTATTTTAAATTATTTAAGCAGCACTGTCATACTGGCGGGCAAAAACCAGCGGAATGCCAGACTGCATCCATACTGCACCTGACTGCGTCGGATGCGCTCTTGATGCAACGCGCGCTGAGAGGCGGCAAGCTGGATTGGTGGCATCAAATGCTCGCAGAAGAAATCGGTTAGCGAATCAGCGCAGGTTAACTCGCCAACATGTGAGTCTGTCTCAGTGCTGGTTTGATTCGGGGTCTATTGCTGGGGTTCAACGCTTATGTTATCAATACTCGCGCCCCAGAATCCGCCAACCATTTCGCCGGTAAAAGTAAGTGTAGTCGCACCCGTCGCAGCCACGAACTCAACGGTTTCCGTTTTCCATGGGAGTTGGTTGCCGCTAATGTCCAACTGAATTTTCTTAGTTTCACCATCAGAGATATTATACGTAAGTGACGCCTTTCGATTGACCGGGTAAATTCCTGCGACTCAAAATCTTCAAACACGACATCAGGACGCGCGCTCCCGGTCATATCAGGCAGGCGCGCCGAACAGTGCATCGCGGCAAAACCAGCTTCTTCGACCTTTTCGTTGTGACGCAAGCCCTCAGCCTCTCCACTTCCAAGCAGGACCGGGTTTTCCAGCCAGCCAAACAAATTGCAGTCCACTGTTTTGTCGCTGTGGTTGCTCACCCTGTAGGACATCACCGTCGCCGGGAGCGAAGAGTCCGCGGTGTTGTGCGGAATAAACGGCGAGTATGCCGACAGCTGCACCTCAAGCGGGCAGTCTGCATCCTTATAGTTGACTTCGCCGATTGGATATTGCCCGACAAAAGACACTTGCTCAAAGCCCTCAGCATCGAGCGTGCGAAGCTCATCATTGATGCGAATGGCGAAATTCTGGTCGAATGGGTAACGACGTTCCGCGGGAACGACATAGTTGGCACCATCACGCATTCGAAGAGAGCTCCCCTTGTAATCGACTCGGCGAGGCTGGATGCCCTCACTATCGTCGTTACGAATATTCCAGTGCCAGAGTCGTCCATCGCCCCCCAAATAGACCGTGCCGGCAAACAGTCCGCCCACCGGCATACCGATAGTGTCCAAAGCTTTGCGCTCGGTATAGATCTGCGGCTCGCCACTCGTAAACAGCGACTTGAACCACTCGGGGTCCAGTTGCTTATCGGCAGGGATCAAGCGTGCGTATTTCCCCGTCACATTTGCTTCGGTCACACCAGGCGCTCCATAGGCACCATTACTGGCATAAAACATGATGCCGCTAGTCAAAGTAAACAAGCCGCCTTTTTTAAGGAACTCGCGCCGATTCATTTCTATCTGTTCTGCCATAATTTTAATAAACTGGGGGGTGTGATAATGAAAAAGATACTACTGTAATCATGCCTAATTATCTACTGTGCTGCATTCATTGATACCGACTCGGAACTCAACAGGCGCACTGGACCCAGCAACCCCGACTCCATCAATGGGGCATCGGGCTCATTTTTATAAAATGGGTAAGCCGTCCACGTCGTCCGCTCAGCCTCTGGAAGTTTGGCATCACCGATCAGGCGATTTTTCCAGACATTGGTGACGCGTACTTCGACCGTATTAACGCCAGCTTTCGCGGCATCGGTGATATCCACACGGAACGGCGAGTTCCACAACACACCCAGCGGCTGGTCATTAACAAATACCTCAGCCAAATGGCTGACTGCGCCGAGATCCAAAACAACGCGACGATTCTTTTTCAAGCGCACCGCATTTAGCGTAATCGATTTGCGATAGCTGGCCGTGCCGGAGAAATATTTGATCCCCTCTTCCGGACGCTGTGTCCAGGATTCCAGTTGATCAAACATGACAGTTCCTTCCGGTGCACCGCGGTCTTTTGGAAATGAAACGGACCAACTACCCTGCAACGTTTCCGGCTTAGGCAGATCGTTGACAGCCACTTTTTTGGTGACGCCGTCCTGAAAGGTCAGCGCATATTCGCCCGATTCCCAGACGCGCAATTTCGCATTGTCTGTGGCGCCAGCGCGAACCGTTGGACTGAGCTCAGGCACAAGTTCGGCCGGTTGAGTCAAGCTCCGCACATGCTTGCCGTCTTTCAAGAGCTCCATCACCGCGTCTTGGGCTTCAACCGCTTTGCGGAAAACGATGAACTGCGCATCATACGGTGCCATCCGTAAAGCGACGGCTGTAGAGCTTCCGTCATCGTGGTACATCAACAATTCAGACTTTTCGCCCGTCACCGGATCCCATGCCTCTGGGACGAACCCCGTCACACGGAAGTTCAAAATCAGCTCTTCAACCCGCTCTTTCTGGTTCGATACATAATACATCTCGCCGGTCGCTAGCTTGCGGTGAATGTAGCGTACCTCGCTATCAGAAAAAGTGGAGTTCGCCTGAAAGTCAGGCGACAACGCATCCTCTTCGAAAATGGTTTCGAATGTTTTGCCAGTGATCACGCGGCCCTTTCCAGCCCGACGTTCACCCGCACCGTCGGTTTGCGGCCAAAGCTCTGCCGCCAGTTGCTGAATCGCTTGGTCTGCACGCAGATAATCATTCAGCGAAGGCGAGCGTGACGGCTTATCGCCAATCACCGTGGCCCCGGCTTGAACCAACTCAGCCACTTTTTCCAATGCTTTCGGAGTGTAACGCGCTCCATTGGGTAGCACCAAATAGCGGTAACGCATTCCTGACGGCAGCACGACGTAACCATTCTCTACCGTCATCGTAGCAAAGGTTGTCCAATCGCACACATCATAATCATAGCCCTCAGGCAGTATCGGCCGCATCATCTGGCGCGGGTCGAGTTGCTTCGGCACATAATAATACGCGCTGTTCGGTGAGTCTTCGCCGTAATAGTAACAGACGTCAGCAAAGAAGCGGCCTTGGCGCAGCATGTACTGACTGCGGGTGAGGTACTCAATCCACGCCCGTCCCGGCTTCCACCAAGTAAGTGTGCGGTCAAAATTCAAGCCAAACTGCCCGAGCGACTGACCGGGAAATCGGTCATCAGGCTGATGCGCGAATCGGTGAAACACCATTTCATTCAATCCTTTGCAGAACTGACGGTCACCGATGGGCTTCAGCTTGGATGGATATTGGGTCCAACCATCATGATGACCAAACGAAGTAAACGCCTCGCAGGATACGATCTCTTTGCCGTAAACATGCGCAGCCGATGCAGGCTCTTTGGTATTATCATTGCCGCCGACCCAATTCGGAAAATCAGGATGTGGTTCGCCGCCAATCCAGAATTCACCCTGCGGAATGTCCATCATCCCCAAAGATTGAATGCCATCGGCGATGGTTGGGATGCCGGTGCCTGGCGCTTCGCCTTCTAGTAAAATGCCCCGCTCATTGCACAATCGTTTCAGCGTTCCGAAATAGCCATCGACCAACAAGTCGGCAACGGTTCGTCGGTAATCCCACAAAAAGCGCTCGGTCAAATCCAAGTCACCCACAATCCGACCCGTCACCGCGATCAGCCATTTCTGGCAGTCATAGCCGCGACGCTCCGCAAAATCCTTGGCGAAATCCTTAGTCCATGTCTGGCAACCCGCTTCCCAGCTATCGAGAGTGACACAATTAAACGCCTCTCCCATCAATGGACCCAAACGCTCAACCAAATGCCCCAGCAGCCCTTCATGGAAGTTGTGTTCGTTCGCCGCCACACTCAGCTTATCGACCTCCAAGCCAGCGGCAGCGCCCGATGCAGGCGCAACTTTGTTACCTTTTGCGGTGTGGCCCATGCGCAGAATGGTCCAATCCCCCGCAGGCAAGTTGCAGTCCAACTGTCCGTTTGGCAACAAGTGGGCGGTTAAATCCACGATCGTATCCAAGCCAATCTGCTCCGCTTTCGGAATCGTCTGTCGTGACGGATTCGACAAATCCGGACGCGCGTTTTGCCGCCCCGCTTTTGCATGAATACTTCGCAAGCGCACAGGCTGAAAATTTAACTCGTATAACTTTGTGGCTTCGCGCGAATGGCCGCCGCTGAATTCGACTTTCGCATAGCGGGTTTCGCGGGGACCGAATCCCTCCACCAATTCTTCACGCCCAGCTGGCACATGCCCTCTGCGATAAGAGGCGGAGGCAATGTGTCGCCATGCCTTTCCATCCTCACTGATGGAAAGTTTCACCGTGCGATTGCCGCATTGTTCGAATAGTTGCACGACCAAAGAGCGCAGTTGCACCGGGGCTTCAAACTCGAAAACGACATCGATTGCCTCATGTCCTTCGGGCGCTTTAGGAGGTAGGGACACGAAGGTTTCTGAGTCACCATCGATCGCTGGCAACCAATCCGTGCCTACAAGGTTCGAATGGATTTTCGGACGCAAGGATGCGATCGGCTCCGCTTCGCCCGCAAGCGTCGGAAAAGCGAGCACCGCAATATCCCGGTAATAGTCCATAGTGGTGCGTGGCTGAGGCAGTGTAATGATTTCCTCCACTGGCCCTTGGACACGAATATCGCGCCACACGAGATCCTGCATCGATAGCTCCGGAGTGATCCATGGCCCACCAGACCCCGAAACACCCGCTGCAGACATCGAGCCCAGCTTTAGCCCTAAACGCTCACACTCTTTGGCGGCATGCTGCACCGCATCCAACCAAGCAGGCGACAATAGCGACATCTCTCCGTCCGCTGCCTCATTACCCCCGATAAAGAAAATCTGCGCGCCCTTCAGGCCGATCTCTTTCATCGCCTCTAGGTCTTTGGTGATTCCGTATTGGGTGACACCATCATCCATCCAGTGCCACCAGGTGCGTGGCCGACAGTCATCCGTCGGATTAGCAAATCCTGGGTAGAGCGCCGCCGGCGTCTCAGGTGTCACAGCGCCTTCAGCAGCTAGACTCAGTGAAGTCATCGAACAGCACACTGCGGACAGACTGAGAAAGGAAAAAAATCGTTTGGGATTTAACATGAACTTGGTTGCTTCAATATTGAGTAAGGAGCTGTATATAGTCGTTGCGTTGCTGCTGCGCGAGCTTGTCGCACTGATGATAAAATTGAGCATCGGAAAACTCGCCCTGCCCGTGCTTCTCAGAGATGTGCTTAATTTCTTTCGAATACGCTTGATGAATGGCCTGCAGCTTTTGCTTCGCTGCTGCATCTTTACCAGCCACAAATACGAAGACCTCGGTATGATTCGAAACCCACCAGCGCGTCCATCCTCCTAATCCAGACTGCACATACCATCCTTCAGAGATATCCACTTTATGATCCTCTGTAATAATGAGGTAATACAGTGACTGATCCTCTTGGAGATCGAATGGCGGTTGTAGATTGATGGTATCGCGCTTCTCACGAAGCCCATTGATCAGACGATCCAGTTCCCGACGATTCGGATACTGATCCTTCACCTCTGGGTTCAAAATCTGCAGTGCGCGCAACCAATCCTTACGATCAAGCACATTACGCATCTCATGCAATCCGTGCCCCTCGTTCGTGGCAGTCACTCCACGCGCTTTCAAACTATGGCAGAGGTGCACTTTCGAATTGAGTGAGATCTCAGCCAGTTCAGCTGCCGCATAGGCCGCAAGCTCTGTTTGCTCTTCGGCCAAGGCTTTTAAATCAACAGGACCATCAGCGGAGCGGCCGTCTTTCATCGCCAATTTTGCTAAGTGATGACGGCTGAATTTCTGATTCTGCTCACGGACTGCTTGCTCACGCGCAGCTGCTGCGAGCCGTAACTGTTCTGAGTCAGCAACCAAGGTGTTGATTTGTGCGGTGCCACTTTGTAAGCCATCGGAGACCGCTTTGACTTGAATCATTCCGACCTCCTTAGTCGATTGAACGACAAGCATACATAGTCCTCTGAATGCATGCACTTTAGTGCCTTTCGGGTCATCATGACTATACGAACTACCATTACTGACACCGACAATTTCGCCAGCACCAGACAGTTTAAAATGAATCAACTCACGATCGGCATTCGGGCAAACCCGGCCTTGCTCATCAGTTACCCGCACTTCCACGTAACTCAAGTCCGAGCCATCTGCCGCAATCTCTGTGCGATCCGGAACCAGCTGAATCTTCGCAGGAGCCCCCGTCGTCGTCACACTATTTGAGCAGACAGCCTTTCCATTCTTCCAGCCCACTGCCTTCAACGTCCCTTGGGAATACGGCACCTTCCACTCGAAACGCAGCCTTGCCTCTCGGTCGATCGTCTTAATCCCCAAGGATTTATTGTTTAAGATCAGCTCAACTTCGTCGCAATTACTATAGACCCACACCGGAACTTTTGCACCGGGATACTGAGACCAATTCCAGTTTTGCGGAACGACATGCACCATCGGCTTCTCACTCCAGTCACTCTGGTAAAGGTAATACTGATCTTTTGGAAAGCCGACCAAGTCGACGATCCCCCAGTAACCACTATGAACTGGCCACTTGATCGGATGCGCCTCACCTCGATAGTCAAAACCTGTCCACGCAAACTGTCCAGCCACCCAGGGAGAGGCCCGCAACTTACGTAAAGTCAGATCTGCATCACGCTCGCGAAAGGTACCATAGGAAGTCAGTTCGAGATCGTTCTTAAATTGTTGAATTTGAAGATCTGAACGCAGCGGGCGCCAGTAGGAATAAGAACCACGAGCGCTCCAGTCGGTAGAATTCTCCGTGCCAATCATCACACGCTCACCTTTCAACTCGTCATAGACTTGATAGCTGTAATTCAATCCGAACACATCCAGTGCCTCATCAAATCCATTGCTCTTAACGTGTGAAGGCGAGTTACAGCCCGCAGTGATGGGACGACTCGTATCGTGCTGCTTCACAATTTCTGCCAAGCGAGCGGACATCGCACCTCCCTGTGCTTGATACTGTTCATTGATCTCATTGCCGATACTCCACAGCACCACACTCGGGTGATTCCGATCACGACGAATGAAATCTGATAAATCCCGCTCGCTCCATTCATCAAAATACAATGCGTAGGCTTGATTCTGCCACAGCTTAGGAATCTTCCATTCATCAAACGCCTCATCCATGACAAGGAACCCCATCCGATCGCAGAGCGCATAAAACTCCGGATCACGTGGATTATGACTGGTGCGGATCGCGTTGCAGCCCATCTCGCGCATAATTTCGAGCCTACGCTCCATCGCACGTGAATTGTAGGCAATGCCCAGAGGCCCGAAGTCCTGATGCAGGCAGACTCCCTTCACGTCCATTTCCTTGCCGTTAAAAATTAAACCACGATCCTTGGTGAATTCAAAAGTGCGAATGCCCAGTGGCGTCGTCACCTCATCCACGAGTTGGCCGTCGGCTTCCACAGTCGATACAATACGATACAAGTCGGGTGAATCTGGCGACCAGAGCAAAGGATTCGTCACAGTAAACACTTGATCGAACTCATACAAGTCATCTGCCTTGATTTGCTCTGACGCACTCGCCTCAGCCACGCGACGACCTGCTGAATCCAAGATGATCGACTTCAAGCGAACCTCGGCCGCGCTGGTGCGCTGATTTTCGACTTCTATGCGCAACTGCACAGACGCTTCCGTTTCAGACATTTTCGGTGTCGTAACATAGTTACCCCAGTGAGCGACATGGATCGGATCAACAGTCGTCAACCAAACACGGCGGTAAATCCCCCCGCCTGGATACCAACGGCTGCTCGCGTCCTTCACATCCGTGCGCACCGCGATCACGTTTTCGCCGTCGGCATTCAGATGCGGAGTCAAATCATAACGAAAACCGATGTATCCAAATGGGCGAAAACCAAGCAAGTGACCGTTGATCCATACCTGACTATTCATGTAAACACCGTCGAAATCGATAAAGACCTTCTGTCCTTCCGCTGCCTTTGGCAGCTCAAACGTTTTACGATACCAGCCGATGCCGCCCCTGCGGTAGCCAGTCGATGAGCCGCCCGGCGCCTTTGGATCCATTGGCTGCTCAATGCTCCAATCGTGCGGCACATTCAGCGTGCGCCAGGCGCCATCATCCAAGCCCGGCTGCTCCGCCTGTTCAAGATCGCCCAAATGGAATTGCCAATCCTCGCAGAAGTTCTCGATTGCGCGAGGAGCGGCCTCTGCCTGAGCTCCAGAGAGCATACAGCCGCATGCAAATAGGAATAACAGACATGCCCATGTGTTGCTGTTTCGATTCTTACGTTTCTCTATTTTTTTCATTTGTTGAATCATAAAATCAATCTG
>Ga0209196_1001612_pt1 | contig 15710 bp, 16 predicted proteins | sample COGITO_mtgs_1105_5_FD_184801 | JGI IMG/M metagenome (GOLD analysis project Ga0209196, IMG submission 184801) | Pelagic marine microbial communities from North Sea - COGITO_mtgs_110509 (SPAdes) (version 2) | ecosystem: Environmental > Aquatic > Marine > Epipelagic ... | reverse complement strand
GGCTTTTTGCATCCGGTCGCAACCAGGGCAGCACACCATTTTTGCGCAGCTGTGCCTGGCGCTCAACCAGTCGGTGAGCGTAGTAAATCGGGGCGGGCATCAACACATCAGTCTCATTGCTGGCATAGCCAAACATCAGGCCCTGATCACCGGCGCCGATATCTTTGTCTTCAGCGGCATCGACACCCTGAGCAATATCACTCGACTGTTTGCCGATTGCATTGAGTACCGCACAGGAGTTGCCATCAAAGCCAACCTCTGAGCTGTCGTAGCCAATACCGGTAATCACATCGCGAACAATCTGCTCAAGATCCACATAGGTATCTGTGCGCACCTCACCGGCAATAATAGTCATACCGGTTTTAACCAGAGTCTCAACCGCAACGCGAGAGTGGGGGTCATCTTTAAGGATGGCATCCAACACCGCGTCAGAGATTTGGTCGGCCATTTTATCCGGATGGCCTTCGGAGACTGATTCCGAGGTAAAAATATCGTAGTTAGACATAAACGTTCCCGATGTAATTTGTCTTTAAAGTTGCTGTTAGTTGTTTAGTGCTACTTATTCGATTCTGGCGATTTAATAAACTGCCGCAGCTGTATTCGAAAGCCATTGCGCTGAGCCAGGTACAGGCTATTGCCCTCTTCAAGTCCGGCCGCCGTTGCCCAGCGAGTTAACTCCTGAGGTTCAAAGCCAAGCCATAAATCACCGCAGGCCTTCTTTACCCAATCTTGATCGTGAGCGCAGAGATCGGTGATCAGCAGCACCCCGCCGGCATTTAGCAGCTTTGCACAGTCATCGATAATATCTCCCGGTGTCGGATTGTGGTGCAGCACCATATTCAGGGACACACAGTCACTGCGCAGCTGTTCGCCGAGCGCAAAATCTGTATCGCCAAGCTTAAAATCAATATTGTTCAAACCCTGGGTCGTGGCTCGCCCGCGACACTGCTCAAGCATCTCCGCCGAGTTATCCAAGGCCGTTACGCGCTTAAAGCAGGAAGATAATTTGCCGAGAAACTGCCCGTAGCCAGGGCCGATCTCCAGCGCTGAATCTCTATTGCCGATACTGCTCTCAAGAAAACTTTCGACACTGTCGCCATAGTCAGCCCAGCTGGCGATAAGATCCTGGTTCTCTTCAAAGCGCTGGGCATTGTGGTTAAAGAAAGCCACCGAAGCCGCCGAACGCTCCTGATTGATAGACTCCAGTCGACCACGCAGCGCTGGATCCAGTGCCGCATCATCAATAGTTTGAAACAGCACCTGCTGCAGTGGCTGCAAATCTGTATCCGGATGGCTCTCATTACGACGATAGAAAATCGTCGTGCCCTCACGCCGCGTTGCAACCAGACCTGCATTGGCAAGAATCTTTAGGTGATGACTCATCGCCGACTGGCGAATATCAAACACTTGGCAGAGTTCCAGAACGCCGTAGGCATTTTGTTGCAGCACCTTTAAAACCTGCATGCGCAGGGGATCGCCGGCCGCTTTACACAGCGCAGTAATAGCGCTGGTATCGGTGGCAGATCGCGGTTGGCTGTCAAAATGGCTGAGATTGTTCATGGTGCGGGACTTTAGCACAGCGCTTTTGCTATATCAAAATATTTTTATATATAGGAAGAGGTGAATCACAGTTGTAGCGCAAGCAAAATTCTCTGCTGAAAAGAGCCGCTGAATAGAGAATTTAAGTTTACTGACAGGGCCGTCTAAGAGACAATGCGCGCTTACAATTTTCCCTATCAGGAGTGATGATTCCATGGCCTCACGCAGAGACCTTGCCAACGCAGTTCGCGCCCTCAGTATGGATGCAGTTCAACAGGCTAATAGTGGCCATCCCGGAGCCCCAATGGGCATGGCAGATATTGCCGAAGTACTCTGGAATGACTATCTCAACCACAATCCAGCTGACCCAACCTGGGTGAACCGGGATCGCTTCGTGCTCTCCAACGGTCACGGCTCAATGTTGCTCTACTCTCTATTGCACCTCACAGGCTATGACCTACCAATTGAAGAAATTAAAAACTTCCGTCAATTGCACTCCAAGACACCTGGCCACCCTGAATACGGTTATGCCCCAGGTGTAGAAACAACCACTGGTCCACTGGGTCAGGGTATTAGTAACGCGGTGGGTATGGCGCTGGCTGAAAAAGTTCTCGGCGCACAGTTCAACCGTCCGGGTCACGATCTGGTCGATCACAGCACCTACACGTTCCTCGGTGATGGCTGCCTGATGGAAGGTATTTCCCACGAAGTCTGCTCATTGGCTGGCACCTTAAAGCTTAACAAGCTGGTTGCCTTCTACGACGACAACGGCATCTCGATTGATGGTGAAGTTGAAGGCTGGTTTAGCGACGACACCCCGGCGCGTTTTGAATCCTACGGCTGGCAGGTAATCCCTAATGTCGATGGTCACGACAGCGACGCGATTAAAGCGGCGATCGAACAGGCTCATGCTGAAACCGGCAAGCCGACATTGATCTGCTGTAAAACTATTATTGGTTTTGGTTCACCGAACAAGCAGGGCAAAGAAGACTGTCATGGCGCCGCACTTGGCGTAGACGAAGTTGCCCTGACTCGCGAAGCACTTGGCTGGACTCACGGATCTTTCGAAATTCCTGAAGATCACTACGCTGGTTGGAGTGGTATTGAAAAAGGTGCTTCCGCACAGACTGCATGGGCCAATAAGTTGGAAGAGTACCGCGCAGAATACCCAGAGCTGGCCGCAGAATTTGAGCGCCGCACCAGAGGCGACCTGCCCGAAGACTTCGGCGCTAAAGCCGATGCCTATATTGCAGAATGTCAGAGCAAGATGGAAAAAGTTGCCTCGCGTAAAGCCTCTCAGAACTGTCTTAACGCCTACGGCCCAGAGTTGCCTGAACTGCTTGGCGGCTCAGCCGATCTGGCGGGTTCAAACCTGACTATCTGGTCTGGCTCAAAAGATATCAGCGGCGACAATGCCGACGGTAACTACATCTATTACGGTGTCCGTGAATTTGGGATGAGCGCCATTATGAATGGTATCGCCCTCCACGGTGGCTTTGTAAACTACGGCGCCACCTTCCTGATGTTTATGGAATACGCGCGCAACGCAGTGCGTATGTCGGCACTGATGGGTCTGCAGAGCATCTTTGTCTACACCCATGACTCCATCGGTCTCGGTGAAGATGGCCCAACTCACCAGCCAGTCGAACAGCTCAGCGCACTGCGCTCCACACCAAACCTCCACACCTGGCGTCCCTGTGACACCGTAGAGTCTGCGGTTTGCTGGAAGAACGCTATCGAACGTCGCGACGGACCCAGTGCACTGGTCTTTAGTCGTCAGGGTCTGGCACCCATGCCACGCACCAACGAACAGGTTGCAGCCATTGCCCGCGGTGGTTATATCCTCAAAGATTGCGCCGAGCCTCAGGCCATTCTGATTGCTACCGGTTCTGAAGTTGAGCTAGCTGTATCTGCTGCCGACGATCTGGCCGCCAAAGGTATTCAGATTCGCGTTGTCTCTATGCCCTGTGCAGAGATCTTCTCCGCTCAGGATGCAGATTACCGCGATGCAGTTTTACCGCCAGCGGTTCGCGCACGAGTGGCTGTTGAAGCGCTGCACGCCGACTACTGGTACAAGTTTGTCGGCCTCGACGGTCGCGTTGTCGGTATGACCAGCTTTGGCGAATCCGCTCCCGGCAATCTGCTGATGGAAGAGTTTGGTTTCACCGTTGAAAACGTTGTCTCCAATGTTATGGAAAGTATCGGCTAATGATTCGCGTAGCCATTAATGGCTATGGCCGAATCGGCCGTTCAGTGTTGCGTGCTCTGTATGAATCAGATGCGCGCAGTGCTGTGACAGTAGTTGCTATCAATGAACTGGCCGATTGCAAAACCATCGGCCATCTAACCCGCTATGACTCCACCCACGGACGCTTTCCAGGCACCGTTGAAGTTGCTGATGATCAGTTAACGATTAATGGCGACAGCATTGCCATTCTTCACAGTGAGCAAATAAACCAGCTGCCCTGGGGCGAACTGGATATAGATGTGGTGCTGGAATGTAGTGGTGCCTTTGCCGATCGCGCAACCGCGCAGCAGCATATAGATAGAGGGGCTAAGCGAGTGCTGTTTTCTCAGCCGGCTGAGTCCAATGTTGATGCCACCATTGTCTATGGTATCAACCAGCAGGTACTCACCGGCGAAGAAACCATTATCTCCAGCGCCTCCTGCTCCACAAATTGTGTTGTGCCGGTTATCAAAGTGCTCAACGATCGCTTTGGTGTTGATGGGGGTGTTATCACCACTATTCACTCGGCGATGAACGATCAGCCGGTAATCGATGCTTATCACCATACAGATCTGCGCAAAACCCGCGCCGCCATGCAGTCTATTATTCCAGTAGACACAGGCTTGGCCCTGGGGATTGATCGCCTGTTGCCGGAACTGACCGGGCGCTTTCAGGCTCAGGCGATGCGCGTACCCACGGTCAATGTTTCAGCCATAGATCTCTCGGTCATGCTCAATACAAAAATTGATACAGCCGATGTTAATGCCGCTTTATTGGAAGCCTCGGAAGGCTTTTTAGAGGGCGTGCTCGGCTACACCGAAGAGCCACTGGCCTCCTGTGATTTCAACCACGACCCGCGCAGCGGCATTGTCGACGCCAGCCAGACCAGAGTCAGCCAGGAAAAATTAGTTAAAGTGCTAATCTGGTTTGATAACGAATGGGGCTATGCCAACCGTATGCTCGACACCCTATTGCACTGGTGTTCAACTGAACGCTTTAGTACCACCAAATAAATATTTAAGGATCAAAATGACCGTCAAATTAATGACCGAGCTCGACCTAGCCGGCAAACGAGTACTTATCCGTGAAGACCTCAATGTGCCAATTAAAGATGGCAGCGTCACCAGCGACGTAAGAATCAGAGCCGCACTGCCGAGTATTCAGCACGCTTTAAAAGCCGGTGCCAAGGTTATATTGATGTCGCATCTGGGACGCCCCACTGAAGGTGAATATAATCTCGAATTTAGTATGGAGCCGGTCGCCCAACACTTAAGTGGCCTGCTCGGACAGCCAGTACGACTTGAGCAGAGCTGGACCAATGGTCTTGAGCTCGAAGCTGGTGAAGTGGTTATTCTGGAAAATGTGCGCTTTAACCCGGGCGAGAAAAAGAACGACGACACCCTTGCCAAAGCCTACGCCAACCTCTGCGATATCTTTGTGATGGATGCCTTTGGCACCGCCCACCGCGCTCAGGCCTCAACTCACGGTGTAGCAAAATTTGCTCCCGTCGCCTGTGCCGGCCCACTCTTAGCTAAAGAGCTAGATGCTCTCTCTAAAGCACTGGCCGCGCCGACGCCGCCAGTCGCGGCAATTGTTGGTGGATCCAAAGTCTCCACCAAATTGATGGTTCTCGAAGCGCTCTCCGATAAGGTTGATCAGCTGATTGTCGGCGGCGGTATCGCCAACACCTTCCTTGCTGCGGCAGGCAAGCCGGTGGGTAAATCACTCTGTGAATTCGACCTGATTCCCGCCGCTCAGGAACTGATGAAAAAGGTCAATATTCCATTGCCCACCGATGTAGTGGTTGGCAAGGAATTTTCTGAGACCGCAGAAGCTACCATCAAGTCTGTGGATGATGTCGCCGAAGACGATATGATCTTTGATATAGGCCCGGATTCAGCCGCAAGCCTGGCCGCGATGCTGACAAAAATGGGCACTATTATTTGGAATGGTCCCGTCGGCGTTTTTGAGTTTGATCAATTTGGTGAAGGCACAAAGGCGCTAGCATTAGCTATTGCTGAAAGTGCTGGATTCTCGATTGCCGGGGGTGGAGATACCCTTGCTGCAGTGGATAAATATGAAATCACTGAACAAGTGTCCTATATTTCAACAGGGGGCGGCGCGTTTCTAGAATATGTAGAAGGCAAAGAATTACCCGCTGTGGCTATGCTTGAACAGCGCGCTTAATTACAAGCTTCCAATAAAAACATTTATAACAACAGTGAATAGTAAGGATATAAAACAGCGGGGAGAAAATCGTTAGCAGTAGAGCTAGATTACATAGGTGGCTTAAGAGGTAGTTGGAAAAGCCAAATTGTAAAAACTACTGTTAAAAAATTTAGTACTAAAGGAATAGTCATATGGCATTAATCTCTCTCCGGCAGATGCTGGATCACGCCGCCGAGCACAACTACGGCGTGCCAGCATTTAACGTCAATAATCTCGAACAGATGCGCGCCATTATGATGGCCGCAGATCAAACCAACAGTCCGGTAATAGTTCAGGCATCAGCAGGTGCTCGCAAATACGCCGGCGCACCCTTTCTCCGTCATCTTATTCAGGCAGCCATTGAAGAGTGGCCACATATTCCTGTTTGCATGCACCAGGACCACGGCACCAGTCCCGCCGTTTGCCAGCGCTCCATCCAACTGGGCTTTAGCTCGGTAATGATGGATGGTTCATTGGAAGGCGATGGCAAAACCCCCTCCAGCTATGAATATAACGTCGATGTCACCAAGCGCAGTGTCGAGATGGCACACGCTTGCGGCGTCTCTGTCGAGGGCGAGCTTGGCTGTCTAGGATCCTTAGAAACCGGCGAGGCCGGAGAGGAAGACGGGCAGGGCGCAGAGGGAAAATTAACCCAAGAACAGATGCTCACAGACCCCGAAGAGGCCGCAGACTTTGTCGCTAAAACTGGCGTCGATGCACTTGCTATCGCCTGTGGCACCAGTCACGGCGCCTATAAATTTAGTCGTCCACCGACCGGCGATATACTGGCGATTGACCGCATCAAGGAAATTAATCGACGTATACCGGGCACCCATCTGGTCATGCATGGATCATCTTCAGTGCCTCAGGAATGGCTTGCGGTTATCAATCAATATGGTGGTGAGATACCTGAAACCTATGGTGTCCCCGTCGAGCAAATCTGCGAAGGAATTAAATACGGTGTGCGGAAAATTAATATAGATACTGATCTGCGCCTGGCATCAACTGGCGCCGTGCGCCGCTTCCTAAAAGAAAACCCCAGCGCCTTTGATCCACGCGCCTATCTGAAAGAAACCACCGCAGCGATGAAAGATATTGCCGTCGCGCGCTACGAAGCTTTTGGTACTGCAGGTAATGCAGCGAAGATAAAGCCAATCAGCTTGGATGCAATGACTGAGCGTTATGACCGCGGAGAGTTGGATCCAAAAATTAACTGGCTTAAGGAGCTGGTAAGTGAACAGGCATGAAAAAATAAACTATGTTGAATTTCCTGCAAAAGACTTAGAAAAAACAAAGACATTTTTTAGTCATATCTTCGACTGGACTTTTGAAGACTATGGTTCCGAGTACATGGCGTTTTCTAATGCCGGACTAGAAGGCGGATTTTTTAAATCTGATCAGTGCGCTTCCACTGAACATGGAAGCGCGCTGATTGTTTTCTATAGTTCGCAATTAGAAAAGACCCAGGGAAAAATTGAAATGGCTGGTGGCAAAATTATAAAGCCAATTTTTGTATTTCCCGGTGGTCGACGGTTTCACTTTACTGATCCAAGCAAAAATGAATATGCGGTTTGGTCGGATAAAAACTAAAAATCGTTTTTAAATTACGGAAGATTTGAATTTTAAACGGGAGAGATAATGGACACAGTAGATGCAACCGGAAGCTGCCTCTGTGGAGCGGTTGAATATAAAATAACCGGCAATATGGGTATTTTTCAATACTGCCACTGTTCGCGCTGTCGCAAGGTAACCGGCAGTGCCCATGCCTCAAATCTATTTGTTAGCCCGGAACAATTTAACTGGCTTAAGGGCCAGTCATCAGTGGTTAATTTTCTGCCGCAAGAGACCAAATATTTTGCCACTGCTTTTTGTGAAAAATGTGGTTCATCACTGCCCTGGCGATCAAAGGGAAGTGAGGTAGTTATTGTTCCGGCCGGCACGCTAGATACAAGTCCTGGGGTCGAGCCGATTCAGAATATATTTTGTAGTTCAAAAGCCGATTGGTATAAGGCTCCGAGCCAGTTGCCTGAATATGCCGAACTTCCTGTTAAAGTCTAAAGGAGTAGAGGTAGATGAATTTGGATAAGTTAATCGATCTATTATTACAAAAAGGTTTTACCGCGGTGACTGGTGCAGTGGGTTTAAAGCTTATTCTGATTGATGGGATGATGGCTGGAGACGACAGGTTAGAAATTTTAATTATTGGTGCACTGCTTCTTTCAGTGGCTACTGCCATCTCTTATCTGTCCTGGAAAACCCGCGTCACCATTAAGCACCAGAAAAGTATTGCGGCGGATAAAGGGATTGCTGACGAACTCGCTGAAAACCCTTAACGGCTAACCGCAGATCGGAGATAGCGATCATCTTCGCCGTCTCTGGCTTTTTGCAATGCGTTGTCCCATGATCCAGCCAGCTCTTTTATCTAATGCGTCTTTTCATGCGTATAACCAACGATAAACTACTATTGGCTAAGCCCTATGTATATTCCGGTGAAACCGCTTAATAAATACCCATCCTGGCTGCGGCCATTCTTCTGGAGTCAGCAGCGTAAATATGGCGCAGTCCTCGACCCAGGCTTACTCTGGGGGCGGGTGCCAAAGCTATTTGCCGCTGTTGCCCTGCTCTACGGCGTGCTTGATCGCAAAGGTTCACCCCTAGATCCAGTATTGCGTTCACTGGTAACGGTGCGGGTCTCACAGATTAACTGGTGCGATTTCTGTGTCGATATCAACTCTATGACATTGGCGAAACGCGCCGGCTCAGTGGCAAAAGTCGAGCAGCTATCAGGCTGGCAGGAGCGGAATATTTACAGCGATAGAGAGCGTTTGGCGCTGGAGTATGCCGAGGCGATAACCTATTCCGATCAGCATGTAACAGAAGAGTTAATGCAGCGCTTAAAAGTTATCTTTGATGATGATACTATCGTCGAACTAACCGGTCTTATTGCCTTTCAGAATCTATCCAGCAAGTTCAATAGCGCCCTTGATGTTCCAGCTCAGGGATTTTGTGCTCGTCCGGAACGTCAATAGACCGCAGAATTTTTACATACTTTATAAAAGGTTATCAGTTAGATGTCAGAATTTACCAATGTAACAGTCAGCAAGGAAGCCAATGTTTATTTCGACGGCCAAGTCACTAGCCGCACCATTATATTTGCCGATGGTACCAGAAAAACCCTTGGCGTTATGCTTCCCGGAGACTATGAGTTTGGTACCGAGGTAAAAGAGCTGATGGAGATTACCTCTGGCGAGCTAGATGTACTTCTGCCCAGCGCTGATAAGTGGCAGGCATATACTGGCGATATGGCTTTTGAAGTACCTGCCAATGCCAAATTTGGCGTCAAGGTGCATCAGGTCACTAACTATGTCTGTTCATACTTTGCCTGATTTTCGGGCCTAGTCGGTGAATATCCCGGTAACCCATGTGCCGGAACCAGAGATTAGCTGTTCCAGCTGTCAGGCTTGCTGCTGCAAACTTGAGGTGATGCTGATTACCGATACCGGGGTTCCCAGAGAACATATAAAGATCGACCAGTGGGGGGCTGAAACTATGGCTCGCCTGGGCGATGGTTGGTGTTCGGCACTGGATCGGAGTACCCTGCTGTGCACGATTTATGAGAACCGCCCATGGATCTGTAGGGAATTTGAAACGGGCTCGGATGAATGTAAAGTCGAGCGATCAGAAGGCATGGTATTAGATGGCTGAAGAACAACCTAATAACCCCCTGCATGGGATTACCCTGGAGCAGGTCGTCACCCGACTTGAACGGCGCTATGGCTGGGATTACCTAGCCAAAAACATCAATATCAACTGCTTTAAAAGCAACCCCTCGGTAAAATCCAGTCTTAAATTTTTGCGCAGAACCCTGTGGGCCAGAGAGAAGGTTGAAGCTCTGTATGTCGCTGCCTTTAGTGATGAAAAGCCTGCTGCCCAACCGGCCAAAAAAGTTGCTGAAAAACCCAATCCATGGACATCAGGCAAGCTTAAGAACTCTTGAGACCAATATTTGGTTGTGTAATTTTGGGTTATCTGGTCTAAGGTTGTTTTAACTAGTCACTTTTTTAAAGAATTATCTATTTATGGAAAAATAGATTCACAGAGCACAGGGAAAGGCTATCTATGGCATCGTCTCTTAATTTTTACGAATGTAAGCACTGTTCTGCCACTGGAACCTGCACCAATGGTGAAAACCAGACCGCCTGTCGCGCCTGCGCGAGATTAAATGAACTGCCATTCTGGCGCCGATCTGGGCAGGTTGGTTTAGTCTGTGGTTGCTGTCGGGGTCTGGGTAAAGCCGAGCCATTTACCGATCGATTAAATAAGAGAATGGCGCCAGTACTGGCGGTATTGTTAACTTTCTGCGTATTAACTTTAATAATGGTAACGTCAATTTTTAATCATCAACACTTTAGCGAAATATTAGCTTTTGGTAGCGCGATTATTGGCGCGGTTACCGGATTTTATTTTTCAGCCAATAAAAATAATTTCTAATTTTAAAAAACCGGACCTTGGAGGGGATCCAAACGACGGAGAAATTAAAATGGATTTAATGGATTCAAAAAATGTAAATAACAGAATTAAAAAACGCAGTGTTGTAATCGCGGTTATTGCCCACCTCTATTTTGCATTTTTTACTTTGGGCATATCACTAATACTGCTTTTACTGGCTGGATTTCTAACCGCCACTCTGCTTGAAAAAGATATTGGCGAAGCAAGATCAAGTGCAAATACCTTTAATAAAAATTTTCCATTTAGATATTTTGGCCATGTTTTTGGCAGCTTTCAGCATGTTTTTTACAATGCCTACAGTATTGAAAAAGATATCTATGCGGCGATAGAAAAAGAGTTAAAAGCAAAAACGCCCATAACTTCTCTCGATGTGTTGTCGATTTCTGATAAAGATAAAGACCTCGAAAACGCTGAGCAGAGAAGTTTTATAAAGGGTGAATCATCACCAACCGCTCGCGGCACGGCAATTACACTAATTTTAAATCAAGCCAGTTTTGGCTCTATGCGCTCTATCGAATGGCGAGTTCTGGCCGGTGGTTTTGTTGATAAAAATGCCAAATTTAATTTAATCGCCTATTCGCCATTTACCATTTTCTTCTGGATTGCCTCATATATAAGACGTGAAACTGATCTGCTGAGCCGAGTGAGAACCATCTACCCAGGCTCTTATAACGATATGGATGTCGCCACTCAGGTGCGCTGTCTACACGAGGCGGTATTTGACGCAATGATCTCGGAGCTGAATAAAAATGGCATAGATACCAGCGAGTTAAAGGTACAGAAAATGCAGACCATGAATATCAATATTTCTGGTGGCAAGGTCAATATGGGCAATGTGGTTCAGGGCGCGATGAATAAGATTGGCGGTGCGGTAAAGGGAGCTAAGGCATGACCAGCTCGGATTTAAAAATTAATGTCTCTGGGGGCAGCGCCAGTTTTGGCAATATCAATCAGGGCGATAATGCCCAGTTGGATGCGACGCAGGTGGTTCGTTTTGAGGCGGTAGACGTGGAGGCGTTCTATCAGTCCATTGCCAATATAGCCGCCTATAACAATATTGATTTTAACGACTACCAGCAGCTTAGGGAGCAGGTGGCTGAGCTGGTTAAACATCCTGAGCAGCCGGGGTTTGTGGAGACTGTTGAGGGCTTGTATGAAAAATTTAGCTGGGCGGTAGAACCATTGGCTGCGTTGTTTTCAGCGGTTTGTGTGGGTATTTGATTCCGTGGCATTTGGAGCGTATGTAAGAGATTGTGGCGGCCTTAGCCCACCCTGACCTTCAGCTTAAGCTACGAGCCACTGTTCTGTTTTTTATTCGATATTTTTTAGAGGATTGAAGGTAGCTTTTAAGGGCGGAGCCGAGGAAGGTCTTGCGGGACCGTGCGCCGTCGGGAACGGCGCTCGAACGCCCACGGATGGCTTGAGTGAGTCCCGGAAGACCTTCCTCGGTTCCGTCCGCTACGTTACAATTTAGAAATAAGCGCCCCAAAGGATTAACCCATGTTTACCGCCTACGCCTTAGTAGCAATAAATATCATCAGTATTTTTATCTGTTACGATATCGCAAAAAATCGCGACGGTAACACCCGCTTCTGGGGTTGGATGGGGTTACTTTTTGGCCCACTGGCAATACCATTCGCACTGTTTTGCAAAGCAAAAAACGGGGATAAAAAGTGACTGGTGAGATCGATCTAAAAAAGCTTTTGGAAAATCTGTCGCCACTCCTGGATAGTTGCGACTATGTCTTCTGTACCTTTAAAGATAGCACCTATGGTGACTATGTCGAGCTGCAACCCGTAGCATCATTTATTGAAGACGAAGGCTTAACCCTAGTGATTCCCAAAGACCGAGCGGATCAGGAGGGGATAAGCTATCAGGGCGTATTTAAGCGCATAACCCTGAATATATACTCCAGTCTCGAAGCGGTCGGCTTAACCGCCGCCGTATCTGCCCTGCTTGCTGAAAATGGCATCAGCGCCAATATGATCGCCGCGTATTTCCACGATCATATTTTTGTTAACGCTGAAAATGCTCAGCGTGCACTGGCGCTATTACAGTCAGATAACCTCTGAAACCAGCATCTCGCTGGGTATCTGTGTGGTCAGGTCTGCCAGTTTTTGCGCATAGCCATTGGCTTTCACCACATCACCCATAACCAATAGAGCGGGCGAAGGCAGCGGGTGCTGCTCAACTCTCGCGGCAATATCACTAATAGTGCCCACCAGAACCTGCTGTTCATCCGCAGTGCCCTGAGCAATGACCGCGAAAGGCATATCCACCGAACAGCCTCGGGCGATAAGCTCTGAAGTAATTTCCGGAAGATTCGACAGGCCCATATAGAACACTACAGTGCTATCTTTTTGCAGCGCCAGATCCCAGTTGATATACATCCTGCCATTCTGTCTGTGACCGGTAATAAAGGTCACCGCATGGGCGTGATCGCGATGGGTTAAGGGAATCTGGGTAGCCGCAGCACAGCCAATAGCGGCAGTGATACCGGGGACAATATGGCAGCTGATGCCCTGTTCATTCAAATGTTCAACCTCTTCGCCGCCACGACCAAAAATAAACGGGTCGCCGCCTTTAAGGCGCACTACGTTCTTTCCGCAGCGGGCGAGTATTGCCAGCAATTCGCAGATCTGCTCTTGGGGCAGACTGTGCTGGTCTTTCTTTTTACCGACGTAAATCAGGTCACAATTTGTCTGTGCGTATTCAAGCAGTGCAGGGTTTGCCAAACGGTCGTAAACGATGGCATCGGCTTCCTGTAGTAGACGCATAGCTTTGACTGTAATCAGTTCTGGATCTCCCGGTCCCGCGCCAACCAGAAAAACTTCCCCAGCGGTCTTTTGCTCAGTCTCTTTTAGAGAGGTGTCTTGGGTCTTTGAATCGGCAAATAAATTTAAAATATTAGTCATGGGGTTTTATCCAATTGTACTTGTGATGGGGGATGGGGGAATCTCTTCAAACAGCATAGGGCCCTCTAATTGGGAATCTAGCTGGCTATTTGGCTTGGCAGTTGAGAGCGCTATAAGACTGTTGAGTTCGGGAATACAGGAGCCGCAGTTAGTGCCACAGTTCAATTGCTCGCCCAGCGCCTGAGCAGAATTAGCACCGGCTTCAATCGCTTCGACAATGCGCTTCTCACTGACTTTAAAGCAGGAGCAGATCAGTCTGCTATCCGGTTTCTGACTGTTGCTGGGCCCCGAGAGCAGCGACCAGTAAGTGTCGATAACACTGTTGTTAAGCAGCGTCTGCATCCAGGTTTTTGGCGGTAGCGCCTGTTTATCTCGGTGACTAAAAATGGCCATCTCCATACGATCGTCGGTATAGCAAATAAGGCGCTGATCGAGATTCGCCCTATCGGAAAATTGGGCATAGGCCTGGGGGGTAGCGGATAGGTCGCTATTAGCTGCAGCCATATAGGTCTGCCAGTTGAAGTCACTGTCCAGTGCAACCTGATAGATAAAGCCCAAGTTGTCTGGCAGGGGGGAGACCACCCAGTGAATAAAGCCTGAACAGTTAATTTTGTTGCGGCTGACCACAGTGGCCCAGCAGGGAGTCTCTAGTTTTTTGATCGCGGCACGGCTGTATTTAAACTCTGGTTGCCCGGAGACCCCATCGATAATTGGCGCCACCAGGCTGTCGACTCGCGCACTGCTGGCGAATTGATCGTTCCAGTGAATAGGCACAAAGAGTTGCTGCAATTGCATGCCCGCATCAATCTGGGTGACGACTTTAATACTGCCCTGCTGGGTAGTAATTTCAGCTAGATCGCCGTTCTCCAAGCCGAACTCTTTTGCCGTCTGTGGATGTATGGCAACTGTGGGCTGTTCTATATGGGTCAATAGCTCAGGGGCACGACCGGTGCGAGTCATGGTGTGCCACTGGTCGCGAATACGCCCGCTATTCAGGGTCAGGGGAAACAGTTCTTCAGACTTACGGCGTTGGGGAAGACTGGCAGCAACCGCTATAAATCTAGCCTTGCCGCTGGGGGTTATAAATTGACCGTCTTCAAATAGACGCTCGGTGCCATTGGGTTTGGCGGCGGTAATCGGCCACTGTATAGGTTTAAGCTGATCGTATTCCGCGGCAGAGATTTCACTAAGGGCACTGATATTAAATAATCTACTGCCATTGTTTTTGAAACCACTGAGCTCAGCGTGCTCAACAAAAATATCCCGCGCCGACTGGTAATTAAAGGCGCCTTTAAAGCCCATAGCTTGAGCGACCTGGGAGATTATCCACCAGTCTGATTTGGCTTCGGCAATTGGGGTTACCAATGCGCGCTGGCCAGAGATACGTCGCTCAGAGTTGGTTACAGTGCCGGACTTTTCACCCCAGCCACTGGCGGGCAAGAGTATATTTGCCGTGGCAGTAGTATCCGTCTGGGCGATACAGTCGGAGACAATCACCGTGTCACACTGTTCCAGAGCGGCTTTTACGCGATTGGCATCGGGCATGCTGACCACCGGATTGGTGCCCATAATCCAAATCGCTTTAATTCTGCCATCGGCGACGGCATCAAATAGATCTACAGCTTTAAAACCGGGCTCTTGACTCATATTGTCCGCTTTCCAAAATTCCCTGACGGTAGCGATGGTTTCACTGCTGTAGTCCATATGCGCGGCGAGCATATTGGCTAGACCGCCGACTTCACGACCACCCATGGCATTGGGCTGGCCGGTAATTGAGAAAGGTCCTGCGCCGACTTTACCGATGCGGCCGGTGGCCAGATGGCAGTTGATAATGGCATTGCATTTATCGGTGCCGGTGGCGGATTGATTAACGCCCATGGAGTAAAAAGTAATCGCCTTTTCAGTCTCGGAAAACCATTGGTAAAAGGTTTGTAGATCGTCTGAGCTAACCGCAATCTTCTCTTCCAGTTCGGCCTGGTTGTGGGACAGGGCCTCAGCGATGGCAGCCTCAAATTCCTCGGTGTGCTGTGCAATATACTGTTGGTCAAGGCGGTTGTTTTGCTTCAGGTAGCGGAGTAAGCCATTGAATACAAAAGCATCTGAACCCGGTGCAATCGCCAGATGCAGATCGGCGAGGTCACAGGTGGCGGTTCGGCGGGGATCGATAACCACAACTTTCATCGCCGGATTTTTTTCTTTGGCTGCGGCGATACGGCGATACAGCACTGGATGAGTCCAGGCGGCGTTGGAGCCGGTCAGCACTAACAGGTCGCACTGTTCCAGGTCTTCGTAGTTGCAGGGGACGGCATCAG